>Ga0116229_10002726_pt1 | contig 28727 bp, 23 predicted proteins | sample S1TSphgellanicum_3_FD_87313 | JGI IMG/M metagenome (GOLD analysis project Ga0116229, IMG submission 87313) | Host-associated microbial communities from peat moss isolated from Minnesota, USA - S1T2_Fc - Sphagnum magellanicum MG | ecosystem: Host-associated > Plants > Peat moss > Unclassified...
CTTCCTACCGCCGCCGCCGCGAACAGCGATCCTGCAATGAGAAATCCCGGCGGCAATATGAGCCACCAGGCGCCCAGATCCATCAAGCCGATGCCGGACTGTAACATGCTGCCCCAGCTCGCGGCCGGCGGCGGCACGCCAAGCCCGAGAAAACTGAGCGCCGACAACGCCAGAACGCTATCGCCCAGCAGAAATGTCGCATTCACGCCAAGCAGCCGCGCGATATTGGGAAGAAAATGCCGCAGCGCCATGTGTAACGGGTCGGCGCCCAATTGCCGTGCCGCGTGAGCAAAGTCGCGGCCTCGCAACGACACCATTTCGGTGCGCACCAGCCGTGCCAACCCGGGCCACGCCGTCACGCCGATCAGCACACTGACGGTGAAGCCGGTCCGCGGCAGCAACGCGGCACCGCACAACAGCACCACCAGGGACGGCAACGCCAGCAAAGCGTCCAGCAGTCGCATCAACACGCGTGCCGCGATACGCGGCGCAGATCCGGCGATCAGGCCGTAGCCGGTACCCAGCATGAACGCCAATAATGTTGCGGGCACCGCGACGCTCAATGTCTCGCGCCCGCCATGGATGAGCCGGGCCAACTCGTCCCGTCCCAACGCATCCGTGCCCAGCGGGTATGCCAGGCACGGCCGCGCCAACGGAGCCCCGGCGTCCAGCGCGGCGGGATCGGCTGGCCAAACAACCGGCCCCAGCACGCAAAACAGCAAAAGCAGCATCAGCGGCGCCACCCCTGCGACCCAATCACGCCGCATAGGTCACCCGCGGATCGAGCCAGGCATTTACCAGATCGGCCGCCAGATTGCCCAGCATCGTGGCCACGCCCACCACCAGAACGATGCCCACCAGCACCGGATAATCGTGCGCCACGGCACTGCGCCAGAGCAGCCAGCCAATGCCGGGATAATCGAACACGCTCTCCACCACCACATTGCCGGAAAAAATTGCCGGCAGCGACAGACCCAGCATCGTCACCATCGGCCGGATGGCGTTTGGTGTCACGTGTCGTAACAGGATCGATCCGAAGCCGACGCCCCTGGCTTGCGCGGTCCGCACATAATCGCGGGACAATTCTTCATGCACGCCCTGCGCAAAAATCCGCGCCAGCCAGGGCGCCACAAACAACGCAATGCTCGCAGCCGGCAACACCATGTGCGCCGCCCGGTCGCCAAACCCCGGCGCCGCCTGGTGCAGATCGACCATGCCTGCCGCGGGCAACAGGTGCAACCAACTGCTGAACACCATGCCCAGCACAGTTGCGATGAAAAATCCCGGCATGGCGTACAGGAAGATTTCGATTGCAGAACACACGCGGCCGGGCCACGACCGATAGAAAACACCGTGCAGCCAGCCAAGCCCCATCGCCGCTACAACAGCCAAACCGGTGGCCACCGAATACAGCACCGCGGTGCGGCCCGCGTACGCGCCGATCACCGACACAACCGGGCGATTTTGCAAATAGGAAATGCCGAGATTGCCATGCAGCACATGCCACCACCATGTGGCGTATTGGCCCCACACGGTCGCATCCAGCCCAAGCTGCGCGTTGAGCGCGCGCACGCGGTCGGGCCCGGCCTTCAGGCCCAGAATGGCGTAGGCCGGCCCGTCCGGCACGGCGTGCGCCAGCGCGAATGTCAGCGTCACCAAAAAGAACAGAGTGGCAAAAGTTTCAGCGGCGCGGCCCATCAGGCGTGGCGCCCCGGCAAGCCGGATCGTCCACGGAAAGAGATTCCGGATTCCAGTACCCTGCAGCATTGGAAAATTCCTCCACGCCGTGCAACCGGGCCGCCGCCATCACCAATTGTTTCCCCTGCGGCAGAATAAGCCCAGGAAGCTGCCCGGCAAAGTAGTCCTGGTATTGAAACATCGCCGCCTTTCCCGGCTGTGAGACGCTGTCCTCGATCAGCCGGTCCATGCGCGCGTCGCTGTAGCCTCCGTAATTGATACCGCCGCCGGCGTTCCAAACGCCGGTACCATCAGGCACAGGGGGAGTTGTCCACGGCGAATTCGCCGCGTCCCAGTCGCTACCGCCTGCGTTCAAGGTTTGCATTAATTGCGAAAAACTTTCGACCCGCACCCGCATGTCGGCGCCGACGGCGCCGAAGTCGCTCTGCAAAACCTGTAACATCTCCATCTCCGAACTGTCCGGATCGGCACCGGTGAGCACGGAGAAGGCAAGACGTACACCCGCTTTGCGACGCACGCCATCGGCGCCGGGACGCCACCCCGCCGCCTCCAGCATGGCGCGCGCGGCCGTGGGATCGTAGCGGGTGGCGGCCGCCGACGGGCTTTGCCACGTCGCAGGCTCAGTCGGCGTGGGAAGGTGATTTTCGGTGCCGAAGCCGTGATAGGCAAGTTTGATGATCTTGGCCTGGTCCACAGCGACGGCAAGCGCCTGCCGTACCCGCACATCGCGCAGGAAAAGGGCATTCGCGCTGCGCTGATTGAACAGCAGGTCGCCATAACCGAAAGGTTCCGGCAGCACATAAAAGCGGAAGCCTGGCGTGCCTTGCAAAAGCTGCCACAGCGCGTAGGGCACCCGCGCCATGTCGATTTCGCCCGCTTGCACCGCGTGCAGGGCCCCCCCGCCTTCCCGAAACACCACCACCAGCCGCGCCAGCGAAGCTGGGTGGCCCCCGTAGAGGGGGTTCGGCACGAAAGCAAAATAACGTTCCGGCCGCAGCTCGGCGAGGCGGAACGGACCGTCCGTCACCGCGAACAAGGCCGGATCATTCTGGCGGCGCCACATCTCGTCGCGCCCGATATCGCCCCAGGCGTGGCGCGGAAAGGCATAGACCAGGCTTAGGCCGTTGAGGATAAACCAGTCCGGATTGACCGGCGCCTTCAGCACGAAATCCAGCGTGCGCGCATCCACCGCGCGCACCGACGCCACCCGATCCGGAATGCCCCCCTGGCCCGCGGCGCCGAACAGATCGCCGAGTTTTTCGATGCGTTCCCATCCGAACAACACATCGTCCGCGGTCACCGCCGCGCCATCGGACCACCGCCAGGGTTTCAAAACGACCCGAAATCGTGTGTTCCCGTCGAGCGCTTGCACCGAGGCAGCAAGTGACCGCGCATGGTCGAAACCCATGTCGCGGCCGATCCAGACCAACGGCCGATACAGCAATGTCGCGACCTGAATGGTGTAGGGGTCGGTTGCCAGCAGCGGATTAAGGCCGGCGGGGGACGCCGGGTCGCCGATGCCGATGGCGTCTGGGATGATTGCGGTGCCGCAGGGTGCTGCGGCGCAGGCAAAAAAAAGGGCCGCGCCTAGCAGCGCGGCCCCCCTCACGGATATGGTCAGTCTTAGAACCGTGCGGTAACCGTAAAGAACGTGCTGAACGGCTGGCCGGGAATGCCGTCGGCAAACTCGGGTGTGCAGCTATAGTTGTTGGCCTGAAGGCCGATGAAAGGCCCACTCTTGATCAAGCCGCAACTCGCCGGCGGGATCTGCTTATAGAAATATTGGTAGAAGTGCGCGTTGAAGAGGTTCTGGATGTTCACGTCGAACGTAATGCTTTTCATCACCGGCAATTGCGGCGTCGGCAACTTGTAGTTCAGATCGAGGTTGAACACCACGAACGGATTTTGGCCGCCATTCGGATCGTAAACCGTCGCGCCAGTGAGCTGGTTATAACGGGTATAGGCCGAGCATGGCCCAACCGTGGTCCCACCCAGGTAGCCGGGGCAGCCATTGAAGTTCAACGGCGCGAGGCCGGGGTAGTTCGGCGTGTTCAGGTAGGCCGTTCCGCCGAGATCGTATGTCGTATATTGATGGCCGGTGTAGGTTCCGCCGAAGCGCACATTCACCGCATCGTTGTCCACCAGCGTGCTCTTGTGACCGTAATCGACGCCGAAGGTGGAGATCCAGTCAGGCACGCCGGTTTCCGGCGCACCCTTGAAAGCGGTGCCGTACTGGTCCTCCGCCACCGTGGTAAACGCGGCATCGCTGGTCAGGTATTTGGCCAGGATGTGAGACACGTTGGCGAACAACTGAATATCCGGCGTCACCTGCCACTGCGCCGTCGCCTCCACGCCCTTGGTCTCGCGCTGTCCATCGTTGTTATAATCCGTCAAGCCGTTTTGCGGGCCGGATTGGAACTCGAAGAAACCAAAATCGCGATCGACCTTCTGGTAGAAATAGTCGGCACGCAGAAACAGGTTGGAGCGGGTATAGATCAGACCGCCTTCATAAAGATGCACGATCGAGGCGCCAGGCGGCGCGCCAGCCGCGTTGGGACTGAAATCGCCCACCGGCGCGAACAAGGCTGACGTGCCGAAGCTGCCATAGGCCTGCAAGCCGGTCAGAACCGGCACCAGTTTGTCGAAATCATAGGTCACGTTGGCGAACGGCAACCAATCGCGATCAAACTTGGTGGATTTGTAGTAGCCGTATTGATCGATGTTACAGCCGCAGCCGAGGCCGCTGAAGGCGCCGTTCGGGCCATAGGCCGGGGCGGCCCTACTGCCGAACTCGTAGGGGTTGACCAGGCTGGACTTGGTGCCTTCCAGCGTCACACCCGGCGTGAAGTGAAGCGTGTTGTCGAGCAAGTCGATCTTGTCCTGGGCATACCCCTGATAGATCGTACGCTCGGTGCCGCCCAACTCGTCGGACGTCAAGTTGGAAGGCGAGTCTGAATTCGGCTCGCCGCCAAGATATGCGAAGCCGGTCGGCGAACTTTCCTTGGCAGCGATACCACCGATCTTGATAAGTTGACCTATGCCAAAAATATCCGGGGGCGTTATGATCATCGTTGGCCGAATGCCGTAGGTGTCCGAAGATCCACCGGTAATCTGATCGTTCAGACCGCACGGCGAGGCGCCGGCGACGCCGTAGTAGGCGTTCACGAAACTGGCCGGGCAATCCTTGTTGTTGTAGTACTGCGCCGGGTTATAGGTATTACCCGGTACGCCATAGAAGTACCCGCCATAGCCGCCGCCAAAAATACCAAACGGGGGCGGCACGGGCGGCCCATACAGCCCGCCTTCGCCGAATCCGCCCGGGTTGTTGATGAACGGACCCGCACCATCAACGGTCAGGAAGTTGGGAACGCCGCCCGGCGTGTCCAGCAGAATGTTGCTGTAGTCTTCCAGGCGGTTATCGTTATGAAGGTAGAAAAACGACGCACCGACCGTGAGGTAATCGTTGATATAGGTCTCATCCTTCAGGATGAGCGTCAGATAGTCGTTAGTTTGCCGGGCAAAATTGTCGTTGGTCGGGTAGTTGCTGAACAGGCCGTATTTATTCAGATACGGAATCGGCACCGGCTCGTTCTCGATCAGACCGTTCGCCGTATTATACAGCACTGTCGCCTGGAACTTGGACTGCCCGTCATCGTACGGCTTGTCCATCGCGAACTCGAACTCGTTTTCGCGGTTCGGCGTGCCGTCGATATAGCCCTGGGTCTGCAGGTTCTGGTAGTCCGCCAGGAATTTGATCGCGTCATCGCCGGTGCCCAAGCCACTGTCGAGCGCGCCGCTGTTCAGCGTGAAGCCTTCGCGGTAGGTGCCGAACGAGCCGGCCGAACCATCCAGGTCGACGTGGAAATCGTTGTCGGGCCGCTTGCTGTCGTAGGCGATCGTGCCGCCGATGGTGCCGAACGTGTTCTCGCTCGGGTAAGCGACACCAGGGTAAAGGTGCACACCGGCGATTTGATTGATGGTGACGACAGCACCAAGGTTGTTCGCCAGGTAGAAGGAGCCAGGGGCTTCAAGGTCCTGGATCGGCACGCCGTCCAGGGTCTGCGCCACTTCGAGGCCGCGAATACCGCGAACGGTCAATTCCGGCGCGTTGTCGCCGATGCCCTGCTGGTACACGTACACCGACGGCGCCTGGCGCAACAATTCCGCGGTGCTGCCGGCGATGCCGGTGGACTGGATCTGCGCGGCGCCCAGTTCGGTAACGGCGGACGGTGCGTTCTTTTCTTTCAGCAGCCGCTTCTGCGCCCGCACGACAACGCTTTCGGACTGTTCGGCCGCCTGGCCCACGCCGAGATTGACCTGCGCCGTGGACGCGTCGGCGCGCGCAACAGTGGTGCCCACACTGCACAGCGCCAGGCCGCACGCACCTGCCAGCATCAGCCGGTGGCGGAATGATTTTGGAGCGATCGTCATGCTGTTCCCCAACCCAATATGTTACGGCCGGAACCCAGCGTCACCCCGCTGGCCTCTCGGCCAAAAAGCACGGCGGGCCCTGCCACAATACCGGAAGTCCCGCCTGCCCATGTCCCCCGCGGCGCATGGCCCAGCGCCGGGGTTCAGGCGGGGACTCCGGCATCACTCGCCAGAACAACCCGTGATGCGACAGACTTTGCCGTCGTGTAACCCACCAACGCAAGCCGTTCACGGGGTGGTCACGGTGTAGTGGCGACCGGGTTGTGTTCACTTTGCCACAGTTTCGTTGCCCGGACCGACCTGCGCCCATCGTGCTGAAGTGCGGCGTGGCAAATAATCGTCTCGGCGATGGATGAAGGCCGGCCCGGTGTCGCGAAAAGCACACACTGGCCCGCGCGACTTCGAAAGCGCCGCCGGCCGGCCAATGCGAGAGCCCTAGGCCCCACATAAACAAAAGTTTTTTGGTTCCTTTCTTCAGAAAAGAACTGCGTCCTTCCTTTCCCTTGTCCTAACGTCCCGTCGACCAGAGGGGAATAAGACGCGTGACAGCTTTGGCAACGCCACCGCGGGAGCGGACCTTCCTCGGCCATCCGCTCGGACTCTCGGTGCTGTTCGGCACCGAGATGTGGGAGCGGTTCTGCTACTACGGCATGCGGGCGCTGCTCACCTTCTATATGGTGGATTACCTGTTCGTCGGCGGCACACCCGAAACCATTTTTGGCTATCACGCGGTGAAGTCGGCCCTCGAATCGTTACCCGGGAACGGGGGGGGTCCACTCAAGCCGGAGCCGCTCGCGGCCCTGGTCTACGGGCTTTACAGCATGGGCACGTATCTGACGGGCCTGGCGGGCGGCTTTATCGCGGACCGGTTCCTGGGGCAGCGGCGCGCGGTGATCGTCGGCGGCCTCACCATGGCGGCGGGCGAGTTTCTGCTCACCAGCCATCATTTTTTCTTCCCCGGCCTGCTGACCCTGGTGCTGGGCAACGGTTTTTTCAAACCGAACATCGCCACACAGGTGGGCGGCCTCTACAAGCCGGGCGATTCGCGCATCGACCGGGCCTATTCCGTGTTCTACGTGGGCATCAATCTGGGGGCGCTGATCGCACCGATCATTTGCGGCCGCGTGGCCCATTTCGGCGCCGGACCGCCGCATTGGACCTATGGGTTCGCCGCCGCCGGCGTGGGCATGCTGATCGGCGTCTCAATCAACCTGGCCGGCCAGCGCACCTTGCCGCCCGACGTGCGGCAGCGGCGGCTCGCCTCCGCCGCGGCTCACGCGCCGTTGACCGCGACGGACCGAAAGGCGGTGGTGGCGCTGTGCGTGGTGGCGTTCTTCAACCTGTTCTTCTGGGGTTGCTACGAGCAGCAGGGGCTGACGATCGCCCTGATGGCGGAGAAATACACCGACCTCGCAACCCCGTTCGGTACGTGGGACGCCGAGGATGTACAGGCGTTCAACCCGTTCTTCATCTTTACCCTGACACCGGTGATCATGGCGTTCTGGGCGTGGCAGTCGCGGCGGGGGCAGGAGCCGACCTCGGTCACCAAAATGGCCTTCGGGTGTGCCGGCACGGCGCTGGCCTATGGGTTGCTGATCATCCCGGCGGTTTCGATGGATCACGGGCACAAGGTGGGCTGGCTCTGGCTGCTGGCGGCGATGGCGATCCAGACGGTGGGTGAGCTGTACCTGTCGCCGATCGGGCTGTCGCTGTTCAGTAAGGCGGCGCCGCCGAAACTGGCGTCGCTGATGATGGCGGTGAATTACCTGTCGAACGCGTTTGGCAATTACCTGGCGGGGTATCTGGGCAGCTATTGGGACGGCATGGCGAAATCGGCCTTCTTTGCGATGATTGCAGGATTGGCGGCCGCAACGTCGGTGGGGATTTTTCTGATGGCTCGGCTGCTCAATCCGATTCTTCAGGCGAGGCTTAAGCAGGAAAGGCCGGGGGGTGTGCCGCTGGACTCAAGTAAGGAAGCAGTTCTTCTTTGAAAAGAAGAATTTCTTCTGGTGGTGCAACCCCCGACGATCGGCCATGGCCCGAATCATTGTGCAGGCGCGGAGAAAAAGTCTTTTGGTTGTTTTCTTCAGAAAATAACTGCTTCCTTTCGGGCTACTGGCTTTCCCGTTATTGGCTTTCGAGCAACTCCAGCGCCTTCGCAAACAATTTCGGGTCCAGCACAAACCGCTGCGTCACGTCCTGGCCGCCCGTATCACCGAATACGTAGGCGGCCTGCTGCCCCAGCGCCGTTGCGATACCGCTTTGCACGAAGCTGGGATGGCGCGACGTACCACGCAAGCCGCACACGCGCGCGCCCGTCGCCGCGAAAACCGAATTATGCAGCGCGGACCCGTATTCGCCGACAAGCACGCGTGCCTGAGAAAACAGGGCGATCTGCTCGGCCACGGAAAAATCCTCGGGGCGAATGCATCGATAGCCGGCCGCCAGCGCGGCCGCCTCGATCTCCGCGCGGTTCGCCATTTGCCGCGCCTGTGGCGCACCCGAACGCGATAGAAACAACTTCGGTTCGCGCGGCGCAGAATTTGGCGCCGCGCCGCGCACAATGCTGGTGCACCAGGCCGTCGCCGCGGCGAAACAGGTGGAAAACCGGTTCTCCGCGCGCAAGCCCGTCGGCAGGAGAACGAGGTCACACCTGATGATTTCGTGCCAGTGATTGTAGATGACGCATTGATCGGGGCCAATTCCGAAATATTGCAGCAGCTTCCAGGCAAACGGCCGCACATCCGGCGGCATCAGGAATCGCAGCGACGGCAAGTCGTATCCGGCCGCTCGAAGCACCCATAGGCGCGGCAGAAAATCAATCAGCCAATGACCCCAGGTTTCGTGCGCCGGGCCACAAATCACCGCCAATGGACCGGCCACGTCCCGCACGGGTAGAACCTCGGCGTTCAACCGGTCGCTCACGGTAACCACATGGTGCCTCGGGTGAAGGAAAGCAGTGCCATGAAGCGCGACGCCGTCCTTGATGGCAAAGCCGGTTGGCCCCATGACGGCGTTCTCGATGGCATAACAGCCGGCAGCCGGCGTTTCGATATCGGCAAAGATGTCCCACAAGAGTGCCGCGGACGCCGGCCCCAGCAGAAAAGGCGGCGGGCTCTGTGGCACCCGTGCCGCTTCGGCCACGGGCCGGAACGTGTAAAACGGCGCCGTCCCGGCGCCGTGCTGCGTGCAAATATCCCGGATATCGCGAACCAGAATCACCGGCCCACTCGCAAAAGTTTTTTGGTTCTTTTTTTCAAAAAAGAACGACTTCCTTATGTAATCTCAGGAGTGCCGCGAGGCTGAAGCCCACCCTACGGCTGGTTGGTGAGTTCCCGCAAATAAACGGTAGACTGATTCTCGACATCCAACACGCCCAAATTTCCGCCTGGCCCCGGATAAACCGTTTCATAGACAACGAGACAATCGCCGGTCGCCAATGTCCCGCCAGGCGCACCAAGCGCGACCGCATGATATGCCGACCGCTGGATCGCCAAAGTTTCGGTGCTCATCATGGGCATTTGCAGGACCGAAACAGCGCCGTTGGGCACTGTCATCCCGGTTGGCGTGCCCATGCGCAAGACGGAAAAACTACCCTGCGACGGCTGCATTTTGAAATGAGCCGCGGCGCAAACGCCCGCAGGCAGATACATATAAGTGCTCGAAATGCTCCAGTCGCCAGCCGGGACCGGCGACCAGCCGGCGCCCACCGGCGCCCCCGCGACCGGCGCGGCGCTGACCGAACCGGCAATGCCATCCACCCCGAGCGGCCGGTTTGCCATGATGCCGACATAGACGCTCAACGGCTGAGCGCTGAGGCGAAAGCGGAATTCGCCTCCCATGCCGAACGGCAACACGACGGCGCCCCCCGGCGACACCGGCATTATTGCGGCCGACAGGTCGGCTGCCATCGTCGTGTATCGTGCCTTGGTCCTGTCGAGGTACGGGAAGCCCGCGTTCACCAGGGTCATCACGCAGGTTCCGGACGCAAGCTGCTGCGACACAACCGCGAACGGCAGGGTGAAACTGACCGGTATGGTGACCGCAATGGTGCTGTTGTTCTTCAATATGGCGGCCCAAAGCCGGGTGATGGAAGGCGGACTGGCAACCGTCACGTCGTTTTGGCGGGCGCAAGCAGCTTCATCATCCGCGGTGGTGCCCAGCATCAGCAGCCCCTCGCTGAAACTGGTGTCGTTGCTGGCGAGGCTGACCTGGCCGGTGAGGCCGCCGAAACCCATCCCAGGCGGCATCCACGCGGTGAACAGCGTGCTGGTGATCCCCGACATGGCGCCGCCCTGCGCCACGCGCGCCGCGAACTGCACGCTTGGCCCAGTGCCTCCTTGGCCCCGATTCGGGCCCGGCATTAACGCGAGCGGGTTGGCGCCTCGCACATTCGATGCAGGGAGCAACAATTCGGGCGCGCCCCATGCGTAGGCATACAGGGCAATCTGAGACTGACCCGCGGCCTGCGCCTGCGCGGCGGGATCGAAATCGATGGTGAACCCGTGCGTGTTGCGGTTGGTGCAGAGCGCGGTCACGTCCGGCCGGGCCACGGTGGTTGGATATACACCGACCAGCACGGTTCCGGCATAGGCGTAAACGTTCACCGGCGCGCTGCCGCCCGGATTGCACGCCCATCCCACGGCCGCGCCGGGGGTGAACATATCGACATACCCGATGAGCGGTGCCGCGAGCACGGACCGCACAGGTCCCCAGCACGCGAACGCCGCGCACGCCACAAGGATGAAAAATCGCATGGCGCGTCCGCTCCGCCGTTCGGCGCACCTTCGGCCATCCTTGTGAAGACCGCATTAACTGCGTGGCGCGGACGCATGACAGGTTCACCGGTTGTGCACCATCCCGCGAGGTGCTGTTTGGCGTTCACTCCATTGAACCCCGCAACTGTGAAGCTCGCCATGTCGCGCATTGCCTATGTCAACGGCGCCTACCTTCCGCTCGCCGATGCTGCCGTACAAATCGAGGATCGCGGGTTTCAGTTCGCCGATGGCATATATGAGGTGATCTATCGCCACGCCGGCCGCCTGGTCGATATGGAGCTGCATCTGGCCAGGCTGGAGCGCAGCTTGGGCGAGCTGTCGCTCAAGGCGCCGGTGACGCGCCGCGCGCTGATGGCGATTCTGGCCGAAGTCGCACGCCGCAACCGGCTGCAAAGCGGGCTGCTGTATATCCAGGTCACCCGCGGCAGCGCGCCGCGCCTGCACAGCTTTCCCCCGGCCGGGACACCGTCCACGCTGGTCGTTACCATGCGCCGCGCCGCACCGTTCCCGGCATCGGTCGATCTCTGGCAGGCCGCCGCGATCACGTTGCCGGACCAGCGCTGGGCGCGCTGCGACATAAAATCCGTGTCCCTCCTGCCCAATGTTCTGGCCCGCGAGGCCGCCCGCCAGGCCGGCGCCCTGGAAGCCATCTTCTACGATCGTGACGGCATGGTGACGGAGGGCGCCGCCACGTCGGTGTTCATCGTCGACGCGGCGGGCGTGCTGCGCACCCGGCCCTTGGGCCCGGAAATCCTGCCCGGTTGCACGCGCGCGGCGTTGCTGACGCAACTGGCGGAACGCGGTGTAAAATGCGACGCACGCGCCTTTTCGCTGCATGACCTGCACGCTGCGCGGGAAATATTCATTACGGCCGCCACCAGCTTTGTAAAGCCGGTCACCCGCCTGGACGGCGCGCCGGTGGGCGACGGCACGCCCGGCCCGGTGGCGCGGCAGTTGTTCACCATAATGAGCGAACACGTTACACTGAGGCGCAATGCGGCCTAGAGCGCGAACGGTTCAAATTGACCTTGGTCTAACGGTCGATCGCGCTCTAGCTCGCTGTTTGAGAGCGTGATTCACGCCGCCGGTTACTCAACCTCAAGCGATCACGCGCCAGCAACGTCGCACTACCTCCCTTTCTACGGCTTGTGCAGGCGATGCACTGCCCTAGATTAACCAGGCGGATAAACCGCGACCGAAAATAACCGACCGAAACCAAACTCACCTGCCGGCATTTACCCCCCGGCACACCAAAGGAAAAAACCTCGTGGCCAACGAGAAATCCCAAAACGTGCAGGACGTGTTTCTCAACACCGTCCGAAAAGCAAAAACCCCTGTCACCGTGTTCCTCGTCAACGGCGTTAAGCTACAGGGCATCATCACCTGGTTCGATAATTTTTCGGTGTTGCTGCGGCGCGACGGCCACACGCAGCTGGTTTACAAGCACGCCATCAGCACCGTGATGCCTGGCGCCCCCATCGTGTTGTTCGACGCCACCAAGGCCGACGGCGCCACCGGCATCAGGGAGACAGTCGCTGCTGGCCCAGACTGAGTCCAGCGACGGCCCCCATCGTCTGCCAAGGGGGGGACCTCCCAACGGCTCCGACCGCGCCGGAACGCCAACCCGCGCCGCTGTCATCCTGCCCTTCGACAAATCGGACAAGGCAGAGGCCGCCCGCATGGCGGCAGCACGCCTGGCCGAAGCCGTCGGCCTTGCCGCCTCGATCGGCCTCTTGGTGGTGCACGAGCGTATCCTGCCGCTGCGGGCGCGCCGCCCCGCCACGCTGCTCGGCTCCGGCCAGGTGGACGCCGAAAAGCTGTCGCTCACCGAGGCCGGCGTCACGGTGTGCATCGTGGACGCGGCCCTCAGCCCGGTGCAGCAGCGCAACCTGGAGCGCGCCTGGGACCTGAAGGTGATCGACCGCACCGGCCTGATCCTGGACATTTTCGGCGAGCGCGCGGCCACCAAGGAAGGTGCCCTGCAGGTGGAACTCGCCCACCTGGACTACCAGCGCTCGCGCCTCGTCCGCTCCTGGACCCACCTCGAACGCCAGCGCGGCGGCTTCGGCTTTCTGGGCGGCCCCGGTGAAACCCAGATCGAGGCCGACCGCAGGCTCATCACCGACCGCATCGCCCGGCTCAAGCGCGAGCTCGACCAGGTGCGCCGCACCCGCGGCCTGCATCGCGACGCCCGCCGCCGCGTGCCGTTCCCCGTGGTCGCGCTGGTCGGCTACACCAACGCGGGCAAATCCACCCTGTTCAACGCGCTGACCGGCGCCACCGTGGCCGCGCGCGACCAGTTGTTCGCCACCTTGGACCCGACCATGCGCGGGCTGACCTTGCCCTCCGGCCGCCGCGTCATCCTGTCCGACACGGTCGGCTTCATCAGCGAACTCCCCACCCAACTGGTGGAAGCGTTCCGCGCCACGCTGGAGGAGGTCGCCGAGGCCGACCTGCTGCTGCACATCCGCGACATCGCCCACCCCGACACCGAGGCGCAACGCGCCGACGTGCTGTCGGTGCTGTCCACCATGGCGCACGACGGCACGCTCGATCCGGATTTCGCCGACCGAACGATCGAGGTGCTGAACAAATCCGACCTGATGGGCGGGATTGCCCACGTAGAGCTGCGCCCCTGCGCCATCGCCGTCTCCGCCCTCACCGGCGAGGGATTTCCCGCCCTGCTCGCGGCGATCGATGCCCGTATCGCCGCGGGCCGGGAGGAACAACACTACGTCATTCCACACGCGGAAGGCGCGCGTCTCGCCTGGCTGTACGCGCACGGTGAAGTCACCGCGCGCGATGAAGGTGACGAGGCGACTAACGTTACGGTGAGGTTGCTTCCGGCTGACCGGGCGCGGTTTGGGGCGTTATGGCATTGAAGGTAAGGAAGGAAGTATTTCTTTTTTGAAAAAAAGAAACAAAAAACTTTTGATTTTTGGGAAGGAATGAAACTAGACACGCAACCGAATCAAACAAAAGTTTTTTGTTTCTTTTTTTCAAAAAAGAAATACTTCCTTTCTTAACCTTTTGTCTGCCTGCAATGCCCTTCAACACCCACGATCTCAGCGCCCTCGCCGCAACGCTGCGCGACGCCGCCCGCACCGAAATTCTGCCGCGTTTCCGGCGCATGGCGCCGGGCGCCGTGCGTGAAAAATCCGGACCGTTCGATCTGGTCACGGATGCCGACGAAGCGGCTGAGGCCCATATAACTTCCGCTCTCGAAAAGATGTTTCCCGGTGTGCTGGTGGTCGGCGAGGAAGCCGCCGCTTCCGACGGCACGCTCATCGCGCGCCTCGTGTCCGCACCGTTCGCCATTGCGCTCGACCCGATCGACGGCACCGCGAATTTCGTGGCGGGGCTGCCGCTGTTCGGTGTCATGGCCGCGGTGGTGGAGCACGGCGTCACCACCGCTGCCGTCATTCTTGATCCGATCGTGGACAGCTACTCCGCCGCCCTGGTGGAAGGCGGCGCCACGGAGCACGCCGCGGACGGTTCGGTCGCCAGGCTGCATGTTTCGGCGCCCGTGCCACTCGCGCACATGGCCGGCATGGTTTCGTGGCGCTTTATGCCGGCCGCCTTGCGGGACCGCGTGCTGTCCGGGCTGCCCAGGTTGGCGCAGGTCTGGGACCATCGCTGCGCCGCGCATGAATATCGGGCGCTGATCGCCGGTCATTCAAACTTTGTCGTGTTCAACAAGCTGATGCCGTGGGACCACCTCCCCGGTGCCCTGTTGCACGCCGAGGCCGGCGGCCACGCCGCCAGGTTCGACGGCTCGCCCTACCGCCCCGGCCAGACCGAAGGCGGCCTGATCTGCACGTCGAACGCTGCGAATTGGCGCGTGCTCCGCGACGCTCTGCTCGGATCCCCTTAAAAAGCAAAAGTTTTTTGGTTCTTTTTTTCAAAAAAGAACTTTCTTCCTTACTATCCCTGCCGCATGGACGCCTACGTCTCCCCACCCACGATCGCCCGCCATCCGCTAGGCTTGGCGGTGCTGGCGTTCACCGAAGGCTGCGAGCGGTTTTCGTTCTACGGCATGCAGGCGCTGCTGGCGCTTTACATGCTGGATTTCCTGCCGCGCCCCGGCGCCATCGAGAGCGTGCCGGGCCTGCCGGCGCTGCGGTCGGCGATTACCTATGTCTACGGGCCGCAAACCACGACCTCGCTCGCGGCGCAGATTTTCGGCCTCTATACGGCCGGCGTCTACCTCACCCCAGTACTGGGAAGCCTGCTGGCGGACCGTTGGCTGGGGCGCACGCCCGCCGTCGTTACCGGCTGCATGTTGATGGTGGCGGGTCATTTCGCCATGGCGTTCGAGTCCGGATTCGTGGTGGCGCTGCTGCTGCTGGTGTGTGGATGCGGCCTCGTGAAGGGCAACATCGCGGCGCAGGTCGGCGGCCTGTATGCCGACCACGATCCGCGTCGGTCCGACGCGTTCCAGATCTTTGCGCTCGCCATTGCGGTGGGCGTGATCGCGGCGCCGATCGTGTGCGGCACACTCGGCGAGCGGCTCGGCTGGCATTACGGGTTTGCCGCCGCCGGCGTGGGCATGCTGGTTTCCATTTTCATCTACCTGGCCGGCCGGCGCACATTGCCGCCCGAACCGCGCGCGGTGCGCACCGGGGAGCGGCCGAAGCTGACACGGCGTGACTGGCACGCGCTGGCGGCGCAGGGCGCGCTGGCGCTGATTCTGTCCGTGGCCTTCGTCAACAACGATCAGATCTACGGGTTCTATGAGGTGTGGGCGCGCGACAACGCGGAGCTCGGCATTCTGGGCTGGCGGATGCCGGTCACATGGCTGGCGTCCTTCGACGCCCTGACGACAACCATATTGCTGCCGCTGGTTGTGCTGTTCTGGCGCGCGCTCGCACGGCGCGGCGTGGCCCCGCATGAACTCTCGAAAATAGCCGGCGGAACAGCGTGCGGGGCATTGGCGCCGCTGCTGCTGGCCGCCGCCTGCGCAATCGCGGCGCGCACGGGGGTGAAAGTTTCCTTGCCCATTTTGATAATGTTCCATATTGTCAATGGGCTGGCCTTCGTAAACATTTATCCGATCGGGCTGGCGTTGGTGTCACGCACAGCGCCGGCGGGCCTGAACGCCACCATGGTTGGTGTTTTCTACCTGTTATTTGTCGGCACAAACCTGATGGTGGGGTGGCTGGGAGCTTTGTACGGAACGGTGCCAAACGCGGTTTTCTGGTTGCTTCACGCGGGGCTCGTAGGACTGGCGGCGCTGACGCTGCTGGCGCTCTACCGGCCGATGCGCCGTGCGCTGGATTGAGTGTTTTGGATAGTGGTTATAGCCGCCCGAGATATCTGAAAATGATCACCGGCGCGGCGACACTCGCGGGGGTTCTGGGCTGGCCGGTGCGTCACTCCCGCTCGCCGCTGCTGCATAATTTCTGGCTCGAACGCCATGGCATCGACGGCGCCTATGTGCCGTTGCCGGTGGCGCCCGAGCATTTCGCCGCCGCCGTGCACGGTTTGCGCGCCGCCGGCTTTCGCGGCGCCAACGTCACCATCCCGCACAAGGAAGCCGCCCTGGCTATCTGCACCAAGGTGGACCATGCGGCGCACCGCGCCGGCGCGGTGAACACCCTGCTGTTCGCCGGCGGCGACATCATCGGCACCAATACGGACGGCGCCGGCTTCATCGCCAACCTGCGCGCGCATGGGGTGGAACCGGCGGCCGGTCCGGCGCTGATCCTCGGCGCAGGCGGCGCGGCACGGGCGATTGCCGCCGCGCTGCTGGAGCGCGCGGTGCCGGTTAGCATCGCCAACCGGTCGCTGGACCGCGCACACGCCCTGGCCCGCGAACTGCCCGGCTTGCAGGTGCTGTATTGGCAGGAACGCCACGCCGCGCTGGCGGACCACGCACTCCTGGTCAATGCCACCGCCGCCGGCCTGCACCGCGCCGAACCGCTCGACCAGGATTTCACCCGCGCCAACCGCGACGTCGCGGTCGCCGACATCGTCTATGTCCCGCTGATGACCAGATTGCTGACCGACGCCGCGGCGCATGGCCTGCGCACCGTCGGCGGCCTGGGCATGCTGATGCACCAGGCGGTCCCCGGCTTCGCCCAATGGTTCGGCGTGACACCGGTCGTGGACCAGGAAGTGTTCGACTTCGTCGCCGCAGACATACCGGCGTCTTGAGCCGGCGGATTTGAAGACGGGCGCGTTTTGAAAATTATCGGCCTGACCGGCGGCATCGGCATGGGCAAATCGACCGCCGCGGCTACCTTCCGAAGCTGCGGCGTTCCGGTGTTCGACGCGGACGCGACCGTCCACCGCCTGCAAGCGCCCGGCGGCCGCGCCCTGCCCGCCATCGCCCGCGTCTTCCCCGGCACCGTGGTTGCCGGTATGCTTGATCGTGCCGCGCTGCGCACACGCGTGCTCGCCGACCGCGCGGCCTTGCGCCGCCTCGAAGGCATACTCCACCCCTTGGTCCGCCGCGAACAACGACGCTTCCTCGCGCGCGCCCGCGCCGGCGGCAAGGTGCTCGCGGTGCTCGACATCCCGTTGCTGTTCGAAACCGGCGGCGACCGGCTTGTTGATCACGTGGTTGTCGTCACGGCGCCCCTCGCGCTGCAAATCAGCCGCGTGAGAGCGCGCCGCCGTATGAGCGACTCGGACATCGAGGCCATGATACGGCTGCAAATGCCGGATGCGGATAAGCGTGCGAAAGCGGATACGATCGTGAAGACCGGGCTTTCCCGCTTTCACGCGGTGCGGCAAATTCGGCGTTTTGTGCAGAAGCTAAGAAGGCTAGGGAAGTAGTTCTTTTTGAAAAAAAGAACCAAAAAACTTTTACTCTTTAGGACGAATTCATGACGAGATCGGTCTTATTCGATACGGAAACAACCGGCGTTGATCCGCTGAACGGTGATCGTATCATCGAAATCGCGGCCCTCGAGCTGATCCGCGACCTGCCGACCGGCAAGACGTTTCATCGGCTGATCGATCCCGAACGCGACGTACCCGAAGAGGCGACGCGCATCCATGGCTATACGCGCGGCGACCTCATCGGCAAACCGCGCTTCGCCGACATCATCGACGATTTCCTGGAATTCATCGGCCAGGATAGCCTCGTCGCGCACAACGCCGCCTTCGATTTCGGCTTTCTCAACGCGGAATGCGCCCGGCTGCGCCTGCCGTCCATCGACAAACTCCGCATGATCGATACGCTCGCCCTGGCCCGCGCCAAATTTCCCGGCCTGCCGAACAGCCTCGATGCGCTGTGCCGCCGATTCAGTATCGATCTGAGCGAACGCGTCACCCACAACGCGCTGCTCGACTGCCGGCTGCTCGCGCAGGTCTATATCGAACTCACCGGCGGCCGCCAACGCGGCCTCCTGCTGGTGGAGGAAGGCCAGGAAGGCGTGCAATTCACCTACACCCGCAGCGAAGCACGCACCCCCCGCATCATTGTTCCGACTGAAGCACAAACCGCCGCGCACGCAGCCTTCGTCGCCAAGCTGAACGACCCGGTCTGGAACCTGCCAACGCTTCCCACATAGCAAGCGTCTGCAACCCCCTCAAACGTCGTCCGGACTCAGCAGCGAAACCAGTTCCGCGGACTTCTGATGAACGTCCGCTTCGCGCTCCAGGTTTTTCGGAAATCGGCTGCGCCCCGCCTGGACCAGTGTTTTTTTCGCCTGTGCCAAGTGCCACGCGCGCACCGCAACAAGCGCCGCGTCCCAACCGCGCTGAAATTCGGGTGTAATGCCGTCGATGGGCATCAATGACCTCGTAGGAAGAAGGCCAATATAGCGCCCCCGGACTCTTTCTAGACCTTCTCCACCTGGCCGTATTCAAGCTCGACGGGGGTGGAGCGTCCGAAAATCGAGACCGACACTTTGACGCGGCCCTTTTCCTCGTCCACCTCTTCCACGGTGCCGTTGAAGCTGGTGAAGGGGCCGTCGGCAACGCGAACCTGTTCGCCGATTTCGAAGATGACGCTGGGGCGGGGATGTTCCACGCCTTCCTGCGTCTGCTTCATGATGCGCTCGGCTTCGGCCTCGGAAATCGGGGTCGGGCGCGTTTTGGTGCCTAGGAAACCGGTGACCTTGGGCGTGTTTTTCACCAGATGCCAGGCGTCGTCGGTCAGCTCCATCTTCACCAGCACGTAGCCTGGGAAGAATTTGCGTTCCGAATTGACCTTCTGGCCGCGGCGCACCTCAACCACTTCCTCGGCGGGGACCAGGATTTCGTCGAAATGGTCGGCCAGCCCCTTCTGGGCAGCCTGTTCCCTGATACCGGCCGCGATCTTCTTCTCGAAGCCGGAATACACATGAACGACGTACCAGCGCTTGGCCATGGCGATGTCTCCCTCAGCCCGCGGTGGCGAACAGGGCGCGCACGCCGAAGCCGATCACCTGGTCAACCAGCAGGAAGAACACCGCGATCAGCACGGCCATGACCAGCACCATGACGGTGGTGATGAGGGTTTCGCGGGCGGACGGCCAGGTGACGCGTCCGGCCTCGACGCGCACGTCGCGCAGGAATTGTAAGGGGGCGAACGCCAAGTCGGTCTCTTTCCTCAAGGGTGCAGGTGGCGCCGTGGCAGGGGTGGAGGGTCTCGAACCCCCAGCCTCCGGTTTTGGAGACCGGCGCTCTAGCCAATTGAGCTACACCCCTCGCTTGGACGCGACGGCAACAAGGGGGCGTATGAAGAGGGTCGGGGCCACGAAGTCAAGTTCGGGCACCAGTTTACAGTTGCTAGTTGCCAGTTTTCAGATGCCGACCGGGCCGGCCGCACCTCAACTGGAAACTGCAAACTGCAAACTGCACCCTACCTCACGTGAAAGATCGAGACGGTGGGTTCGCCGGCGACGATCTCGGCTTTGCGCCAGCCGCTGCGGTCGTTCAGCGCCACCCAGCGCCGTTCCTCGGCGCGATAGTGCCAGTCCTTGTCGCGCTGCAGATAGATTTGCAGCCCCTGGCCCTCGAGGATGTTGACGATGCTGTTGTCGTGCGAGTTGCCTTCGTCGAAGTCGGTCGAGGCGCGCTGGCCCATTTCCGAGTAAATTTCGTTCAGCTCCAGCAGCAGGTGGTTGGCCTCGCCGGGCAATGCGGCGGCCTTGAGGCCGATCCGCTGTGCTTCGCGCAATGTTATCGGGTAGGAATGTGACGGATACCCGGCATTCAGCGTGTTGCTGATCGAAGCCGCCTGATCCGCGTCCGCCATATGATAGGACAGGATTTCGGTGCAGATCCGCGTCGACAGCGCGCTGACCCGGTCCAGCGCGCCAATCACCAGCGGATGAACATGGCCGAACAGCGGAGCGTAGGGGTTGGAGGTCGCCGCCCCCTCCTCCGACTGCCATAGCCGCACAACGCGTTGCAGCTCATCCTGGCTCACCCGGACGCGGTTGTTGTCGCGGTCGATCGGTGACAGGTCGTGCGTCAGCGACGTGTCCACGGCGGAAAGGTGCGCCAGCGGACCCATCAGAATACTGTCGGCGCCGAGCGCCAGCATGGTCGCGGCGCTGGCGCATTCCAGCGGCAGCAGCACGGTGAGGTACCCGACATGCTGGCGCAGCAGGTTCACCATGCGCAGCGCGGCCTCGCCCGACCCGCCGTCGGACTTGATGAACAGCGCCAGCCGGTCCACCCGGCCCACCTTCTGCATGATGCCGTACAGGCCGATCACGTCGTTGGCGCAAATGCCGCCGTCGAACGAGTTCCAGTAGGTAACGACCGGCTGGTCGAGCGTGGCTGCCAGGCGCGCCAGCACGGCTTGGGTGCGTTCCACCAGCACCGGTGGCGATTTCGAAATAATCGGCTCGGCGAGCGAGAGGCTGGGCGGGAGTGTATCGGGCATGAGGCGGCCTTGCTGCACTGCGAAACCGGATGATGCGCCCATTTGTGGGCGATTCGCGGCGGCACGCAATCGTAGCTTGGCATCAATCCGGTAAAAGTGGCGTAAATGTCGCGAAAAGATCGGCAGTCTCCGCGACCTCCTGAAGCGGCACGTAATCACACACCTCGGCGTAGCGGCCCCACATCTCGAGCACGCGCGGATCGCTGTGTGCTTTTTCTACCGCACCCGTGTGCCACTCGAACACTTCGATGATCGTGCCGTCCTTCGCCCGCATCAGGGTAACCGGAAGGTCGGTGGCCAGGCCCCATGCGCGCAGGTCAGGCGTATGACGCCGCGCGAGCGCCTCCAGGTCCGCCTCGCGGCCGGCCTTTGGCCGATACGCGCAAATCACGATGTCGCCCATGAACTGGCCCCCCCAACGGCGAATGCTGACGGCGATTGCTTGCCGCGAGTCCAGCCTCAGTCTATCTAATGGCCGCCTACCAAACAGTTGGGAGCGGCGCGCGGGCGTAGCATAGTGGTAATGCTCCAGCCTTCCAAGCTGGCTAGGAGGGTTCGATTCCCTTCGCCCGCTCCACCCGCCGCCATGCAATCCCGCAAGCCGAACCGCCGGCATCAATCTGTGACTTGCGGGTTACGGTGTGGCAAGCCGTCGCTTGACGCAATTAGTGTGTCCACCCTACCGTCCGCGCCGTTCACCGCCGCGTTATCGAAGCTTGGCGCGGCGCTGAATAGCCAGAAACGAGAGCCGGGCGGCCGCAAAGGCCGGGCGTACAGGGGGATAACGATCGTGCACAGGACCGTCTTTGCCGCGCTTACGCCACGCCGTTTTATTCTGTTCGGAAGTGTCGCGCTGGCCGGCCTCGTTGCCACACCAGGCGCGCGCGCGTTCGAATATCAGGAGGGCGACTATCAGATCAACCTCGACACCACCCTGTCGTCCGGCGTGTCCTTGCGTACGTCGCCGGTCGACCAGGCATTCGTCGGCATCGACAATGGCGGCACGTTCGGCGTGGCCAACTATGACAATGGCGATTTGAATTTCAAGCCCGGCAACGTCGTCGAGGCGCAGCAGCGCATCACCACCGAATTGCAGGTCAAGCGTGACGATTACGGCATCTTCGTTCGCGCCACCGGGTTTTATGATCCGGTCTACGACAGCGACATCGATAGCCGGCCCTTCCCGCTGGACCGCGCAGCCGTGCGCGACATCGGCGCCGACCTGCGCCTGCTCGATGCATATGTGTTCTTCAGCCCATCCTTCTTTGGCCATCCGGTGGATTTCCGCATCGGCAACCAGGCGCTGAACTGGGGCGAGAGCACATTCATCGGTTTTGGTATCAATACCATTACCCCGCTCGACACCACGCAGCTGCACACGCCGGGCGCCGAGCTTCGTACCGCGTTCCTGCCGGTGCCGGCGGTCGACGCAAAAACCGAGATCATTCCCGACCTGACAATCGAAGGCTTTTGGCAGCCATACTGGACGCGGACGCGGCTCGACCCCGTCGGCAGCTTTTTCAACACCAGCGACGGCTTGTTCGACGGCGGAACCTACAGCAACCTGTTCAGCCTGTATCCCGACTCCATCCGCAGCGGCCAATTGGTGAATCTATTACCCCAAGCCAATCCGTTCGGCGGCGTGCTGATCCGCAGCGACGACCAGCATCCGACCGGCGTCGGCGAATATGGTTTCGCCTTGCGCAAGAACGTGCCGGCCCTGGGCGACGCCGAATTCGGGCTCTATTTCGAATCCTACGACAGCCGGGTGCCGTTCGCGTCGTTCCGCACAGGAAACTCCAACATCGGTGGCTTGCCCGGCCCGCTGAGCGTGCTTCCGAATGTAAATCTTTTCAGCCTGCTCGCCTTGCCGCCCCAGTTTGCCACGAAAACCTATGTCGACACCGCGTCATTCTATGCCGACTACCCGAAGGACATCCACCTGCTCGGCTTCAGTTGGAATTTCAGCGCACCGTTCGGCGTCGCGATCCAGGGCGAGATTTCGCATCGTTTCGATCAGCCAATACAGCTCTCCGCCTCCGACCTAGCACTTGCGGTCAACGCCCCGGCGATTTGCAAGTTGGCGCAGAGCCCTCTGTTTGCGGGCGCCGTGGGACCCGCATGCGCCGAGGCGCGCGAGGACCAGGTCATTCAGACTACCGGCGGTGTCGCCGGCTTCGACAGCAACATTCAGGGCTGGGTGCGCAAGCCGGTGACGCAAATCCAGTCCACCGCGACCAAGCTGTTCAACTCCATCCCGTCGCTCGACATCAACAGCATCGCGCTGATCGGCGAAATGGGCTTCGACTATGTCAGCGACTTCGGCAATCGCGGGTTGTATGACGAGGCGTACACCACCGACGCGAACTCGGCGTTCGTCGAGGCCGCCACAGTAGATACCAAACCATATCCGGGCACCAACTACAGTGTCGGGCATTTGGCGACGAAGGGGTTAGCCACCGCATTCTCGGGCGGCGGGACGGCTGAAATGATCGTCGATATGCCGAATGTGATGCCCTACGGCATCGGCATGAAGCCGACCATTTCGGTGACTTACGATTTTGTCGGCACCAGCCCAGTCGGCGTCAACCAGTTTCTGGAGAACACGGCGGCCGCCAGCGTCGGCGTCACGTTCACATACTTGCAGGCCTGGAGCCTTGGGATGCAATACACCAACCACTTCCCGGTTTTTGCCGGTGGCAAATACTACGGACTGATCGATCGCGATTTCGTGTCCGCGACGCTCAGTTATGAGTTCTGACCCGGATTGGAGCATATCAAGTCAGTGGCTGGTTCGGGATGGCTTCAAAAGATAAAAGTTTTTTGGTTCTTTCTTTCAAAAAAGAACCTCCTTGCTTCCTTTCTTGCCTGTAGCCTGCTCGCCACGATTGCCCAAGCCGCGACCCCGCTCACCAGCACCGACACCGACCAGCCGATCTGGCGCGCCATGCACGGTTTGCTGCTCGGCGTGGGTCGCGCCGGCGACCGCCTGGTCGCGGTCGGCAACGCCGGCGCCGTGCTGCTGTCCGACGATGGGGGGATGACCTGGCGCGCAACCCACGCGCCCACCGCCGAATTGCTCGCCGGCGTGCTGTTCACCAGCCCCACCGAGGGTTGGATCGTCGGCCAGGACGAGCTTGTGCTGCACACCAAGGATGCCGGCGAGACCTGGACCCAGCAGCATTTCACCAAGGACGCCGACCAGACATTGTTCAGCATCGCCGCCTTCACCCCGCCGCACCTGGTCACCACCGGCGCCTACGACCTGATCCTCGAAACGCAGGACGGAAGCACCTGGCAGGAGAGCAAAATTCCCAACCTCGACGAGGACTACCACCTCAACTGCGCCGCCGCCCGTGGCGACGATCTGCTGGTCACCGGCGAGGCCGGCAATGCCTTCATCCGCCACGCCGGCAATTGGACAGCGGTAAAGTTGCCTTACGATGGCTCGCAATTCGCCTGCGTGCTTGGCAAGCGTAATGACTTCTACAGCTTCGGCCTGCGCGGCAGCGCGTTCCGGCTCTCGCCCACTGAAACAGGCTGGTCGAAGATCGATCTGGGCGGCTCGCAATCCACCTTTGGCGCGACCGTGCTCGACGATGGCCGCATCGTCATCGTCGGCTCCGGCGGCATGGTGCGGATGATCGACCAGGAGAGTGGCAAGGTCACCACGCTGAATTCGGGCACCGAGGCCACGCTGTCGGGCGTCGCCGAGGTAAAGCTCGGCCACCTGGTTGTGGTTGGCGCGGACGGCATTCACGTCCTCGAGGCCGATCCGGACGCAGCGGAGGCCCCGCCATGATAAGGCTGCTCGACCGAATTTTGTTCGGCCATCGCCGCATCGTGCTGGTCGTGTTCGCGCTGATTACGCTGGGCCTGGGCACGTTCGCGGCAAGAGTTCACCCCGACGCCGGGTTCGACAAGCTGCTGCCGAGCCACAACGCCTATATCGACACCTACAAGCGCACGCAGCAAAAATTCGGCGGCGGCAATCTGCTGCTGGTGGCGCTGGAATCCAAGCACGGCGACATTTTCCAGCCGGAATTTTTCGACGCACTGCGCAAGCTGACCGACGAGGTGTTTTTCCTGCCGGGGGTCGATCGCACCCACGTGTCCAGTCTGTTCACGCCGGACACACGCTTCGCCGAAGTGGTCGAAGGCGGCTTCAACGGCGGTCCGGTCATTCCCGACACGTTCAAGCCGGACCCGGCCGGATTCGCAATGGTCAAGGCAAACATCGGCAAAGCCGGCATCCTCGGCCGCCTGGTCGGCAACAATTACCGCAGCGCCGTGGTCAGCGCGCACCTCAACGATTTCGATCCGCATAGCGGCGCCAAGCTCGATTACGCCAATTTCGCGTCACTGCTGGACAAGAATATTCGGGCCAAGTTCGACAACGCCGATACCGAAGTACATATTCTTGGCTTCGCGCAGGCGGTGGGCGACATCGCGCACGGCGCCGAGGCGATCGTGCTGTTCTTCGGCATTTCGCTGCTGGTGGCAGCGGTTTTGCTGTATCTGGTGTCCCGCTCGCTGTATCTCACCGTGGCCACGCTGAGCTGCTCGGTCATCGCGGTGGTCTGGCAGCTCGGCATTATTACGGCATTCGGCTACGGCATCGATCCAATTTCGGTACTCATCCCGTTCCTCATCCTGGCGATCGGCGTCAGCCACGGCGTGCAGATTGCGCTGAGCAACGTGCGGCTGGTCGGCGAAGGCCACACCCCGCTGGAATCCGCCCGCCTGAGCTTCGACCGTCTGCTGGAACCGGGCCTCGTCGCGCTGACCCTGGCGGTCATTACGTTCGTCACCGTCACCACCATTCCGGTGCCGGTGATCCGCGAACTGGCGCTCACCGCCGCGATCGGCATTGCGGTGCTGGTGGTGACCAACATCGCCGTGCTGCCCGTGCTGGCCAGCTTCGCCCGCATTTCGGTGAAGAACGCCGACGCCGCGCGCCGCGGCGCGGACCGGTTCGAAGGCATGTGGCGCGCCCTCGCCGTGCTGATCGCGCCACGTTACGCCATCATGATAACCGGCGGCGCGGCGGCGGTGTGCGTGGCGGCCCTGGTGCTGATCGGCCAGCCGGTGATCGGCGACGTGCATATCGGTGTGGCCGAACTGCGGCCCGAAAGCCGCTATAATCGCGACGCGGCTTTCTTTCAGGCCAACTATCTCGTCACCACCGACATTCTGCAGGTGATTGCCGAAGGGCCGCCGAATTCCTGCCTGAACTACGACACCGTAAGCCGCATCGATCAGCTCGACTACCGGCTACAGGGCGTGCCCGGCGTGCGCAGCACGCTGTTCATGGGCCATCTGATGCGCGACGCCAACGTTCAGTACAACGAGGGCAATCCCAAATTCAATTACCTGCCGCACGATTCGCGCGTGCTCGGGCGCGACAGCGCCGCGTTCGAACCCTCCACCGGCCTCGACAACGATGATTGCAGCGTCATGCCGCTGATCATCTTCCTGACCGACCATAAGGCCGGCACGATCGAAAGCGTTCTGCATATCGTGGAGGATTTCCGCAGCACGCCGACCCATTCGCCGATAAAATTGTCGCTGGCCGCCGGCACCGCCGGCGTCATCGGCGCCACCAACGAAGTGGTCGAGGCCGCCCAGGTGCCCATGCTGGCCACCGTCTATGCGGTCATCATCGTCATTTGCCTGGTGGTGTTCCGCAGCGTGCGCGCCGCGATCTGTATCGTCCTGCCGCTCGCGGCCGTATCGATCCTGGCCAACGCCGTCATGGCGGTGCTCGGCATCGGGCTGAAACTATCGACATTGCCGGTGACGGCGCTCGGTGTCGGCATCGGCGTCGATTACGGCATCTACAAGTTCAGCCGCCTCAGCCATTACATGCGCCAAGGCTACACCCTGAACGCCGCCTACGTGCAGACATTGCGCGAAACCGGAAGTGCCGTGATCTTCACCGGCATGTCACTGTCGATCGGGGTGGCAACCTGGGCGTTCTCGCCGCTGCAATTCCAGGCCGATATGGGCATGCTGCTGACCTTCATGTTCGTCATGAACATGCTGGGGGCGATTATCGTTCTGCCGGCAATCATCGGCGTGATGGACCTCATCGTGCCGCAGAAAAAGGTGCAACCGCCGGTGGCGTTGGTGCCGGATTAGGAAGAACTCTGCCGTGCAGAGCCCTGGCCTGCTTGCTAACCTTGGCCTTGCCTCGTGTCGCCGCTGGTGTAAGCACCGGGCATGAATATGCCCCGCTCCGCCGCGCATGCGCCCCTTGCCGCGGCACTCACCGCCCTGTTGCTGCTGTCCGGCTGCTCGACCTTGAAATCGCTCTGGCCCTTCGGCGGCAAGAGCGACGACGACCAGCCGGCGCTGCATTTGGAAGACGAGCCGCCGGACCTGCTCTACACCAACGGCATCGATGCGTTGCGCAAGGAGAGTTTCTCCACCGCCGTCAAGCACTTCGAAGCCATCCAGCAGAACTACCCCTATAGCCCCTGGGCCACCAACGCCCAGCTCATGGAAGGCTACACCGAGTATCGCCGCAACAACTACACCGAGGCGGTGGGCCAGCTCGACCGCTTCATCCAGTTGCACCCGACCAGCAAGGACGTGGCCTACGCCTATTACCTGCGGTCGCTGTGCTTCTACGAACAGATCGCCGACATCTCGCGCGACCAGAAGGGCACCACCGAGGCGTTGGCCGCCCTGCGCGAAGTGGTCAACCGCTTCCCCGACAGCGCCTACGCCCGCGACGCGCGGCTGAAAATCGACCTGTGCCGCGATCACCTCGCCGGCAAGGAAATGCTCATCGGGCGCTACTACGAAAAACAGCATTTGTACGGCGCCGCGATCGGCCGTTATCAACGCGTGGTGGACGATTTCCAAACCACGAACCACACGCCCGAAGCTTTGGCGCGGCTAACCGAGATTTACCTCAAGCTTGGCATGGTGGACGAAGCCAAGCGCACGGCGTCCGTGCTGGCCTATAATTATCCGGGCAGCCCTTGGTATGAGACGAGCTGGAACGAGCTCATTCAAACCGACGCGGTGAAGGGCAAGCCGTCCTATGCCAATGGGGCGCCGCAGCGGGGGTTTTTCTCTCGGGCGTGGTCCTGGGTTTTCTGAGGCAAAAGCAAGGAAGGCTTCTTTCGTGAAAAAAAACAGCAAAAAACTATTCCTCTGGAAGAGGTCTGGTAGCTTGCCGCCATGGACCGATTCGCACCGGGAAAATGCTGACTTCGCTGGCCATTCGCGACGTTGTGCTGATCGAGAAGCTCGACCTTAATTTCGGCGCCGGACTTACCGTGCTCACCGGCGAAACCGGCGCGGGCAAGTCAATTCTGCTCGATAGCCTCGGGCTGGCGCTTGGCGCGCGAAGCGGCGCGGGCCTGGTGCGGACCGGCGCCGCGCAGGCCAACGTCGCGGCGCGCTTCCTGCCGCCGCCGGACCACCCGGTGCATGCCGCCCTCGATGAACTCGGCGTGCCGCGCGACGACGAACTGGTGCTCCGCCGCGTCGTCGAACGCGCCGGACGCAGCCGCGCCTGGGTGAACGACACGCAAGTCGGCGCCGCGGCGCTCCGCCACGTGGGCGCCCTGCTGGTGGAGGTCCAAGGCCAGCACGACCAGATGGGCCTCGCCGATCCATCCGGTCACCTCAAATTGCTGGACGCATTCGGCGTCCCCGCCGGCCTGCGGGCCGAGGTCGCCGCCCGGCATCGCGCATGGCGGGCGTCGGTAGAACGGCTCGATGCTGCCCTGGCCGCCATCGCCGCCGCCCGCCGCGATGAGGATTTCCTGCGTCACGCCACCGCCGAACTCGACGCCCTGGCGCCCCAGCCGAATGAGGAAACACAGTTGGCCGAAGCCCGCCAGCGCTTGCAGCACAGCGAAAAACGCGCCGAGGCCGTGGCCGCCGCGTTGACCGAACTGATGCCGCGCGACCGCCGCCGCGACACACCCGCCTCCGCCGTCCGCGCCGCCGTGCGCCTGCTGCAACGCCTGGTTCCC
>Ga0116229_10002732_pt1 | contig 28711 bp, 19 predicted proteins | sample S1TSphgellanicum_3_FD_87313 | JGI IMG/M metagenome (GOLD analysis project Ga0116229, IMG submission 87313) | Host-associated microbial communities from peat moss isolated from Minnesota, USA - S1T2_Fc - Sphagnum magellanicum MG | ecosystem: Host-associated > Plants > Peat moss > Unclassified...
AGTAAGAATTCGAAACTTTTTTGTGAAATAAAAATTGTATCTGTGCATTATGCACAGGGTTCACACTAGTTTATTAAAAGGGAAGTAACTAACTTTTAGTCCAGTGTTGGGGTTTTTGGAATTTTCCAAACCCTTTGAAGTACACATTGATGTGAATGGATTTGTAATTGGAGGTGTGTTAATGCAAGAAGGTCACCCTAATGTTTTTGAAAGCAAGAAATTATCCGGGCCAAATTAACATGGTCAATTCATAGAAAAAAATTGTTTGTGATAGTGAACTATTTGAAAACTTGGCAACATTATTTCCATTCGCAAAACATCAAAATCTTCATGAACAATGTGTTTTTAAGATATTTTGAGATACAACCAAGGGCCATTGCTAAGTAGTTATGTTAGCATGATACCTTGGCTCTTATGGACATAAAGCTAATCCATAAATTGGGCAAGAAAATGTTCTGCTTGATGTGTTAAGTTGAAAGCAAAAATATTAAAGCAAAATGTTCTAAGGCAAATATTCAAGCCTTTCAAGCCACGTTTGTAGGAAAAAGTGATTTGGAGAAGAAGTTAAGAAAGCGGTATGTGGGAGATTACTTTGCCCAAGTATATTTCATCAAATTATGCAATAAAAAGGAAAGTGAAAACAATCATTTTTTTGTATGGGCTATTTAAATGGAAATAATCCCACTTTCATGGGCCATACATCAAGTTGTGCATGAAAATCATGCAAGAAATTCATGATGCACCCATGGCAAGGCACCTTGGAGAAAAGACCACAAGGGCCACATTGAATAAGAGTTTTTATTGACCCAACATGAAGGAAGACATGGAACTCTATGTTCGCACATGTGTGAAATGTCAAAACGTTAAGTGAATGCATAAGAAATGTTTTGGGTTATATAGGCCCCTTCCAATTCCAACAAGCTTTTTTGAAAATATCTCAATGGAATTCATGGCATGCCTCCCATTATGGCAAGAAAAAGATGTCATCTTGGTGATAATTAATATATTTTTTAAGTTGGCCAAGTTTTGGCAAACTTAAACAAATGCCACAACATTGGAAATAACAAGGATGTTTTTAAATATGTGGGTAAAACACAACGACATGTTTGAAATCATAGTGATTGATTGAAACGTGAAATTCAAGTCAAAATTTGAGACCCTTTTAATGAAGGCAGAAATCAAGTTGAAGTTGAATACTACTTTTCATCTGGAAACTAATGGTCAAATGGAAGGGGTCAATGGGATATTAAATCAGTATCTCTAAAATTATGTGGCTGATGACCATAAAAATTAGAGAGATCATTTAAGTTTAACAAAATTTTGTTACAATTCAATGAAACATTTAACAACAAGAACAAGTCCCTTTGAATTGGCCTTGTGGGTTGAACCAAGACAACCCATGGATTTAACCATTTCTAATGTTAAAGGGACTTATTGTAAAGGTGGCATAAATGTAGAGTAAATGACCAAAGAAGGTGAGGAAAGAAAGTCATGGGCCATAAAACTCTTGGAAAAGGTGCGAGCTAGTTATGAGAAATAAACCAACAAGTCACGTAAGCATTGAGTTTAAAGTTGGCGATTTGGTGTGGTTGAACATTTGGGATTTTAAAATGTTTATGATGTTAATGAACTAGTTCATACCAAAATATGTGGGACCTTATAAGGTCATGTGTAATCCCCACCCATATGTTTACACCTTGTTGTTGCCAACAACCTTGTGGTTCACCCTATGTTCCATGTCTTCAAGTTAAAGTTATTTAATGTGGATAAAAGGAGGAAAGATAATCATAAACAAATTTAACATCTTATATTGACTTCATTGAACATAAGTTGGCAAGGGAAGTGGAATGCATCTTAGTTGCAAAACACATTAGATGTATTGGCAAACAATACTTGGTAAATGGAAAGGATGCCACCTGAAAGGATCATAATGGATAAAGTTCAGTCACTTGGATCATATACTTGAGATGGTGGATGAATTCAAATGAACATGGGGACATGAAATGGAAAAGAGGAAAACACACAAAGAAAAGCCCAAAACCTGAACATGAAGTTGTTGATGAAGACATCAACCTCCAAAAGTAGGGGTGAAAGTTGAAATTCCCCAAAGTTTTTTAAGAAACATAGTTAGTAAATAGGACATACATTTTCAAAGTTAGAAAAAGAACTTTGCGTAAATTTGAGGGTTAAGATGTATGGAAGGCTAGTTTGCAAAAGAAGTAAGTGGTAGATTGAAGTGAAATGATGGCCCAACAAACAAAAATGAACTTGGGGAGTTGGACTTGCAAGAAAAATTCCAAAAGAACTCAATCAATGGTGCACATGCATTGAACAACATGCTTTTGAATTGAGATATAAACTTGTGGGGGTGAAATTTCCAATGCATAACATCACGAATTATGTCCTAGAAAGGTGAAAGGGGTCTGAGTTGGTTAAATCCAACTTGGCACTACTTGTTGGTCATTTAGTAACCAAATCTTAGCATGGTGCCTAGGTCATCAAAAGAAAAAGTTTAGACATGAAATTTTCCCCACAAGCGGTTGTGGGGAACCCAAGTGAAGAAGGGGTACAACAGTCAAAAGGAGTGGCATTAAATGGATGTGAAGTCATTACACAAGTTGATGGAAATGGACATGAAAGATGTGTAAGGTTCCTTTCATGATTAAAGAAAACATACTTAACACAAATGAATTTAAAGTCAAAAGTAATTACTCCAAGGGAAGACTTGGGTGAGGGGTGACGAAAGATGGATTTGTCATGACAAGGCAACATTTTTAAACATTTATGAAGACATAGATATATCAAAGGTGAGGGTGAATGACATGCACTTTTACTTGGGTTAACCCAAGCAAGGCAGGCTTCAAATTGAGACCACCTTGGTGGGGCACCAAGGCGACACAAAGAGGCCTAGGCCAAATGATGGTTGTGAGATTCAACTCCACAACTCATTAAACACCATTCAAGCAATAAGCGTTTGAGAGGTCAATGTAAACAAATGAAGGTTTATTTGGACCAAAAAGATGATTCGGGGTTGTCTTTAAAAGTGTAGCATTCAAGGTGCCACCCTACTAAAACCTCCAACTAATGATTAAGGGTTGTTTGAGGGCAACATTCAATGTTGCCTATTAAAAAAACCCTTGGGATCATTGAGGTTGTCCCACATTGACATTGAATGTCGTCGTCTTAAAGCCTTTAGCGACAACTAAGTGGGTTGCCCCAAAACATCACAAGGTTCATTCTCCTCGGCAATGCAACTTAAGTGTAGACCTTTGAAAAAAGTTTCAGGAATGAGAAGGCATTCTCAAGACAATTTTAAAATAGACTAAGTCCTAACTTCATTAGTGAATATAAATTTTTAGTTGAGCTCAATCCAAAAAGTTAGAACTTAAAACTAACCAAGTGTGTGTGGGATGCACATGTAATTAAAAATTAAAGAAATAAACGATGCAAAGGATTTAATGAAATGTGTGAAATGCAAAGGGGAGCACAAAAGAGTCTCACAACTTACCTATTTATTTCATTTGATTAATACATACTCACCACACCATTCATTATTGGTTTTGCTGGTTAAAATTGCATTATGTATGGGTTGTAAATTAAATACTAGACTAGGTCAAATTCTTGTGCAAGATGCTTGCACATTTACACTTAATTTATTTGATGAATACATGTTTACCTAAAACTATTTTGTGAAAACAAGAAAAGACAACAAACGTTACTGCCTCTAGGAGTTGAAGAACACAAACTAGGGAAACTTGACATAGCAATCCAGTCTAATGCAACTTGATGAACCAATATAAGAATTAAAGATAGTAGGCTTTTAAACAGATAAATAACATTATGATAGAAACTTAAATAATGTTAGGGTAGGTATAAGAAGGGATTACTCCACCCTTATCATAACTAAGTTACCTCTAGGAAAAGCAATTGAAAAATTAAAATCCTTTTAATGGACATCATCCAAGTAAAATCCACAGACATCATCCAGAAATAAATTAGTCAGAGACATCATCATCCACAGAAATCACCCACAGATTAATTTCATCCACATCAATCATCCACAAAAATCATCCATCCACACACATCCGATCTCTAACCAGCTAGGAAGAAAACTACTCTCTCCAAAACACAAACGAAGTTCCAAGAGATCTATGGAGTGGACCCTCCGTCGTGGTCTGAAGAGTTGTGGGTTGTGAGCAGCCATCGCCGATAGGTGGAGTTGCAAAATTTCTCAATTCCACAACTCCACCTATCTCTCGTCAAGTTCCAGTCCGTCCTTGGTTTCCAGATCACAAGATAGCAAAGCTTGTTACGTATTATGATCCATAATTCCTGTTCAATGTTTTCTTGGTTTTGTTTTGTAGTGTAGTGCAAATCAACCATGCAGCAAGTTTGGAAATTGCGCAAATTGCTTCGAGAATTGTTGTTGGAGTCCCCACATGAGGCTCATGATGGAGGGAAGAAGATCTCTCTCTTTCTCTCTCTCTCTCTCTCTCGACCTTAGACTTACTGATCCCTTCTTGAGAGACCTTGAAAAGAGTATGAATTTGAAGAAGAATCTGAGAGCATTGTGAATTACAGCGGTGAAGTCACTGTTGGAAGTCTCGCAACAGCATCCAAGTTTCATGAACACAGAGAGAGATGAAAGGATTTCTTCTGTCAACCGCCGCTGCCTTGAACCTGACATCGTCAGTGGTGGTGGCTGCTGCCGTCGGCGGATCTGCTGCAGCAGCAGTAGACGAGGCAGCATCGTCAATAATTTCTTCATATGATCCACTAGGCTCCGGCGCCTCCTCCTCCTGCTCCTGTTGTTCACGATCGCTGGCTATCACGATGTGGGGCATGGTTGTCACATGCATGAGCTTGATGGCAGATGCTTGGGGTGCTTCCGGCGGTCAGTCTTTTGGTCGCAAGTTGTTGTACGTGCTTTGCATGGGTCCCATTCTACCTGTCGTGGGCATCTGTTACGTTTTGGGTAACGTCGCCAACAACTTCGTTCTTTGCGAAAGCCTCCAAGAACAAGAACAAGAAGAAAAAGAACATGACCCAACTTCTCCTCCTCATCATCATCATCAGCAATCAGATTCTCCTTCTGCTGCTGCAGCTGCTGCGAGGCAATCCGCGGCGAAAATCATCTCTGGTTGCCATGTGGTCTTAGGAACCAGCAAAGAGAAGCTACCAGCGACACATGTAAATGACGACCCATTACTGCAAATCTCGTCAGCCATACCAGATGCTCTCATTCTCGGCGGCCGCAGCAATCTCCAGCCACAAAACTCCTCCTCCTACATGGTCCAGGTATTGAACTCAGCAGGGAAACAGGCATTGCTGAGAAGCAACATCCTCACGGACTACAACAACCAACTCCGATTCCTGCGAGGAAGAAGCGGCGGGATCGTCATCGCCATAACCGCAATTCAAGGAGCAGGCTACATCTTATCCGTGGTCTACCGAGCTGCAAGTAATTTACCAGTAAGTCCAGTGGAAGGATTAGGGTTTGCACTCAGCATTGCAATCCTGGTGCACGCAACTCTGCACACGGTGGTCATCACTTCTCACCATCCTCTCGTTCTCTACTTGAGCCCCGAGGAAGAAGAGAAGCTGTTGATGGTCATGTGCTCCGAAGACTCCACCTCTACTAGTACCCAATGCAGCTCAGAATCTTACGCAGATCATCAATCCCGAACTCTGTACCAGAAGATGGCACTTGCTGTGATTCTGATGGTGGGATTTGTGGTTGCATTCACCATATTAGTGCAATTGAAGCTCTTGAGATCTTCTTCCTCTTCCTCTTCTTCTTCTTCTTCTTTCAATTCCTTGAATGCAACTGGACCTATTCTCTTCATCATTGCGCTGTTAGGGCAAACTACTGGAGCTTTTGCATTGTGGAGTGACATTTCTTGCTTACAGGACTTGGCGTTTGTGGAAATCATTTGTGCGATTTTCAGTGTGATTGCAATGTTTGTAGCCGTTGTTGCCACTGTACTGAATTGGCATTCAAGTCACTTTGATATGCCTGCAACAACCACCTCTTCGCTTGGAGCACACACTCTTCTGCCATTTGTGGGCTAGCTACAAACATCAATCTCAGAGATTCTTTGTTTTTTGGTTTGTACCTGGATTTGACTTTTGCTGTGGGGTGGTGGGTGGTGGGTTAAAACCCTAAACCCTAAAATCTTGCAATCTTTTTTATCGTTGAGCTCCTTTATGCAGCCAAAACTTTTGCAGCAAAAAGAAAACTATGGCTGCAGCATTCTTAGAGCGTCAATTGAGCTCTATCTTTTTGTTTGTACCTCAGAAATCAATCTTTCTTTTGGTCTTGTAAGCTCTGTCTGTCATTGAGCTGAATTCCTCCTCCTGCAACCAAAACTTTTGCAGCAAAAGAGTATAATTACTGGTGATCTCGAGCATCTCTCTAGATCTTTTTTTGTTTGTACCTCACTGGGCATTGGATCTTTCATTTGTCTTGTAAAGCTCTGGACATCCTTGAACTCCTTATACCCATGAAAACTTTTGCAGCAAAAGAGTGTTGACTGGCACGCCTGCCAAGCATCTCCCCCCATTTTTTTCTTCTACCTGGATTTGAGTTTTTTTTGCTTTGGTAGGGGTCCTTGTTTGGCAGGATCTTTGTTGTTTGAGCTCGATCCTGCCAAACCAAAAAAAAAACAAACAATTTTGCAGCAAATTTGAATAGCTACACTACTACTCTTCTACAACATCAAATAACCCTTAATCATTAGTCGACGGTTTTAACACTAGTAAGGATGTGTCTCTAATATTCACTAGGAGTTTTAGTAACCATTTAGGTGAAATCACCATTAATTTGTTAGAATAAATAAAATAAAATTCACTAAATCACCTAATGATCAGCAATGAGTTGATATAGAGACGAATTTACTAAAAATTAATCAAATTAAAAACTGTCACATGGCGTTTATTATTTAAATTAAATTATTTCCAAAATTTTAAATTTTAAATATTTTATTTAATATTAATTCGATATTTTCAATCTATATTCTTAATAAAAATGTTATTTATATACATACAATCACCATTGACATACACCATGACCACATGGAAGTCTTGGTAGTGGAAGTTTTTATCAAGATTTGAACTGAACTTTGGCTTTCAAGGTTTGAAACCCGTTGCTTTTGCCATCCAACCACCTCATTTGACTTGGAATAGGTGATGATTGTATTTAATTCATTGTTTACTCCAAATGTTTTGCAAAAGCTAACTTTAACTATTATTATCTTTTTCATATTATGTTCAAATGAAAAAAAAAAAATTCAATTTAAAAGGGTTTCCAAGATGTACACATCTTTAATATTTTGAAGAAAAAAAAACTATTTAATTTGACTGAAAAAGCATTTGAATCTTGCAATTTAATACATTTCAACAATGATTTCCTGAAGTTCGTTTTTTTAAAAATCATTATGATCTTTCTCATATTTGTCCAAATGAAAAACTTTAAACTTCATTTTAGAATTTTTTCCAAAATGTACATACCTTTAACAATTAAAGAAAAAAATAGCTACTTAATTTGACTGAATATATTTGAAACTTGCAATTTATTACATTTCAACAATCATCTTTTGAATTTTTTTTTCTTTAATTATTATCTTTCTCATACTTTGTCCAAATTAAAAAATTGAATTGCATAATGTGTGTGTGTGTGTGTTCCAAGGTTTTCTTAGATAAAAATATTTTAAGAAAATGAAAATCAATTAATTTGACTGAAAATGCATTTAAATTTTTTAATTTAATACATTTTAACAATCTGTTTTGAAGATTTCTTTTCCAAATAACACAATTTGTAAATAAGTCCATTTAAAAACAACTTGGATTTTTTTCCCAAATATTTTATTGTTGATAATGATATATAATATTATATTACATCTTCCCACCTTTTAAACATACATTCAATCAATATAAATTAATTATAATTATTTAATAATTGACTTCAATATGTAATATTTAAGTTATTAAACACATAATATTTTTATTTTTAAATACTTTGTAATTCTATATAAAGTATTGACATTGTGTAAAATACTAACATTATATGTAAACTTCTTAATTATTAGTTTATACATATATAATTTCTTAGTATTGTAAATTTTATAGAAGTTTATTTTGAAAAATATTTTCATCTAATTTTTGGAAAGATCTTTTCATTCATAAAATAAATTTAATACAAACTATAACATGTTTTTAAAGTTGTATGAATACCAAATCTCTTAATAAATTAATAAATATTAATTGATGAATTCATTTCACTTTTAAGGCCTCTTAGTGAAATGGGTTAGTGAACTAGACCCATGTTTCTTAGTAATGTAATGATGTGGCACCTCAAATGTCACACTCCTTGAAACGACCCTAATTGTCCTCTTGGCTTAAATAAACATTCATTTATTTACATCAGCCTTCCAAGCTCTTACTACTTGAATGGTGCTTGGCAACTTGGGTAGTCAAACCCCACAATTGTCATTTGGTTTGTGCCTCTTGCGCCGCCTTGGTGCCCCACCAAGGTGGTCTTGGCATGAGGCTTGCCCCATTTGGGTTAACCCAAGCAAAAGGGCATGCCAAAAGGTGTGTGAAACTAATTTAAAACCATCATGCAAATTTTGTTACATTCAATGATTCATTTGCAAAATCCATTGACCATAAATCAATTTCATTAAATATATAATCCATTATAAATAGTAATAGGAGTAATAAAAAGCGACTAAGGCCAAGATGGTGGTGATGTTGGTGGTAGTAGTAGCAATCTATGAATGCAATAGTTGAATTACACTTTGTGGTTTGTTACAGCATGATATCAAAATGATACAACATCGACCTCCTTGATGTCATTTAATTATGCACCTACTTTATCAATAACATTCTATCTATATAACATGTTAAGCAATGGTGATAGTTGTGGTCTTGTTGCCAATGGATCAATAACAATACTAATAAAAAAAGGAAATTCTACTAATGCAACACATCATCAACATAGGATGCAACAAACAATGCACAATGGCGACAACAACAGTTAATTCTCAAATCCATTATTTGGTTTAGTCTCTTTTCACATGTAGCCCAAGATGTCTTCAATGTTAAGATGGTGTTTACATGAAGGTTACAACATCAAAGTGCAATGTAGCTTGAGGTGCAATACTTGTGTGAAGGTTGCCACACATAAATGAAAGCAAGGAGTTCCACCATATGGAGGGGATCATGAAGACCTTGAGAAAACTAACAAGTTATCAACAATGGTTGGGATATGTTAATTTAACTTTGTTGTTAGTGGTTGGAATCTTCAAATTTCAAAAAGATTGATGCAATTTATCTCTCATCACTACCACAAAAATTAGTGTGTTTATTAGTGAGCCATGTGAGCATGACACATCAACTATTTATCAATCAAATTCTAAGATATGTGAACAATGTTAATTTATGTTCATGTTATCAACAATTTTACCTTCACGTGTGAACATACCAAGTTCATCTTGTTTTTTAGGGACAATTTTTTTTAGTGTGCACAAAAACACATAGATCTTGCAATCTAAAAATTAAAATGGATTTCCCTTGCAACATCAAAACAAACATAACAAGGTATTAGTTCCTTGAAATTTTTGCATGAAAACTATTGAATTTATTATATGATCTAGGAAACAAAACATAGATCAAAAGGATATTCTATAAGCAAAAACTAGTCTATTTTGATTATAGATAGGAAGTTGACATATCACATTTTGCATTATCAATACCATAGATCAAATGGGTATGTAATCTAATAGTTTAAAGTCTTATTAAAGTCTTATGCATTTAAGTTCAATTTTTGTGGAGTAAGTAGTTACAAGCATTCAATCAAGTTGTTTGGTTTCAAAATCATGATGAAGAGTTGTTATGTAATTGGAGAGGGGGAAATCAAGAAATTCTTGAACATTTTCGGGAAGACATTGGTGGTGGATTGTCATCTTTATCTCTCTGTCATTGCCAAGAAATACAAGTGGATCTTGGACCTTGTGTCAGGTTGTAAGGCATTACAAATGGTAATCTAAGGGTGGAGTCCTAGGATATGGGGTGTAATGTCATGTTGTTAATGCATTACCCAACATAATGATCAAAGGCAGGTGGGTCTTGCAAAAATGACATTAAAATTTACCTTCATCTCTTGATTTTTCCATTGCATAACGAACACACTTTCCAAAGGACATTACCAAATCTCAGTTTTAGCCAAATGTATATAATAATAACCCTTGTACAAGAGGAGGTAGGTAGCTTCTAGTTTGTAGAAGAACTAAAAAAGTATGGACTAGCTAACTAGATGGTTAATGGGAAATGGTCTTGCAACTAGAACTAGAATATATATTTTAAGAACTTGGAATTGGGTTCATGGTTTTATTTATGTGTGGAATTGGAAACCCAACTAGTATTCCATTCTAGTTTGGAATTGGAACCTAGACAATTCTAATTAATTTTTTAGAACTGAAACTAGAGGTTCTTCCTAAAGGTAAGGAATTGCCCAACTCTCATTAATTCTATAGATCATGCACATTATTAGTTCTAGATTAAAGGTAAAAATGGTGGAGAGTAACAAGCTGCATTTTATTTCTTCACAATGGCAAATAGTTAGTGCATTAATTATGTTAGTCCTCTAGAGAATACCATATAGTATGTCTTATAGGTTTTACATTTCGATATGTTTGTTGGTAGATATGGGCCTACTAAGCATTAGTTTTTCTTTTTCCAAATTTTCCAAGGATGGCTACCATGCGCTTCTAATGGTATGCATAGGTGACACATTTGTTTTTGGGTTGATGATTCCAATTGTTTACTCAAAATTATTTAGCTCTAGAAATTGTTAAGTGTAGGAATTTTTATTCTTATTTGGTGGTGAAAAAGGTTTAGGGACTTGGAATCATCATTTACAATAGATTTCAACCCCAATGGCAAGACCACCAAATCTTGTTATGTTTGAAGGTCTAATTTTTAAGAGCTTGAATCTGAATCTGAAGTGGCCCAGGCTTTGCCCTCCTCCCTACACCCTTCTTTATGGCTACATTCTACCCAATTATCAATGCTAATGAAAGGTTCTTTGCCTAGTAGTGGGGATGGGTCTTTCTCTTTCTTGTAACCCATCATTTTCATAAGATTTATTTTCTCAAAATAAATGAGAAACATTTGCAATGATTTTGTCAAACTATCAAGGATGCATACCTTGGCCACATGTTGACTCATAAGGGGTCTATAAAATATCATACCCAAGTCTGACACCATCATGAAAACCACAAAGAAGTTTGTGTTGTGTTGTTTTGGTCTTGTATGATTTTAAAATGAGACTAGTTGGTATCTATGGTTATATTAAAGCTTTTGAAATCCATTGCTAGAACTGGAAAAAACTTCACATAAAGGACATTGAGCCCCAATTGATAAGAAGTGGATTTGGTTTGAATTAAACACCTACTTGAACTTTATTGTTCATAATGGGTCCAAGGACATAGGGGTTAAGTCTTGAAGAGATTATCAAAAGTGATTTAGTATTTCAATAATCTCCCAAAACAATTTTGGCATGTTGTTAGATCTTGCATTGGCTCAAATGTTTACATATATAAATTATCAATTAGGTTCAAGTAATTACTAGTGTTAGGTAGATATCGTTTTTTGGGATATTCATTGGATAAGGATATATGCCTTTCTTTAATCCATTAAATAAGGATAGAAATATCATGGCCTAATATAAAATTTTCACATTTTTCAGTCTAACCAAGATATAAGTGTCTTTGGATATTTTTCATTTATTTATTAGTTGGATATTAGTAGATTTGGATATCAAATATTCAAAAATTCACCTACTAATTATGTTGGATGCCAATTTTCTTTTTGGGATGAAAAACCTCCAAAAGGCAACATCATTTTTAAGAAACTACAACCATAGTAATAACTATTACTAACTACAACTTTGAAGAAACTTTTGAAAATGTTTCCCCAAAACAACCTAAAATTGTCTAAGGATTCTCACCACCCTAGTTGCATTAGGAAAATGCAAAAGAAACATAAATACGTGTGAGCCCACAAACCTAACCTAATTAGTAACATAACCTACTTACTAACTACTAACCCTAATATTCGACCCTAGATCTAATATTTAAACCGAATATCAACATCTTTATATCTGACATAATTTTAGATATCAAGGTGTTGGATATTACAATGGGACATATTTGACACCCTAGATATGAAATTGCATATCACTACCAATGAGATTCGTTGAATCTCATTTTTGATATCCAAATTAATATCCAAAGTGGATACTTGGAAAATTTGGATATGCACCCAACATTGGTAATTACTAGTGGTGGGCGGGTATCACAATTTTATAATACCCACCAAGTTTAGTTTGCACAAAATAATTTACTAAAAGGTCTGATTTCCCCCCCAAAAAAAATTTTCTAAATTTTTTATGTCGGGCAAAGGTATCAACATTTTTTTAAAAAATTAAATTAGTTTTCACAATGCCAGTTTTCAGAAATTTGAGAATAGCTAGTTATCCTTTGCCGGTTCTTACAAACCAAATATTACTTAATATTTTAAAGTTAAAATAAGTCAAAAAAAAATTATTGATTTGATTTCTTTTTTTAATGACAACTTTGGCTTTTTGAAAAGATTCAAAATCAAAGGACCTTTGGTTCAAGGTTTTTGAAATATTTCTAAAATAAATTATCGTTTAAAATAAACTCTCCAAACATCATTACCATTTGACCTAGCCTACCATCAATAAGTACCTACCACCAAATACTAGCCCTCCCTTGGATCTCCCATCTCCCAAGGCAAATTAGACATGATAGGCAAATTTTGATGTGGGTATGGTGATGAAGGTGTCCTCTTTTTAGCCCTAATTAAATTAGGTTGACTTAACACCGTACCTTTAAAGTTCAAAACCATGGTCCATGAATGATCAACAAAATTTAATAAGTAAAATGTTGTTCCATTTTGCATAGAAACATAATTAAGTTTGATGTTCATAACTTCTTTCTCATTGCTTGTACTAATTTTTTATCATGGTTAAACCTTGAAACCCTGACTCGGGTAAGGGGTCAAACCTTACCCGGTTCTTAGATTTTTTGGTTCTTTTTTTAAAAACCAGTTTTCACTTATTCACAGTCTACACAAAAAACTGTCACAATTTAACAATTTTTAATACTTATCCAAGTTTCATGCATCATGGTGGAAATTTGAAAAATAATTTTCACTCAAATTTTATAAAAGATGATGGTTCATATCTCAATCTAGCATTATGTTGTGAAATCAATGCACATATAAATGATATAATAGTCTAACAAAATATTATTTTGATTGGGAGAGCCTTGTCACATTTCTATAATTCCAACAAAAGGACTAAGAAGTACTACATTTAACAATAAAATTTCCATAAAATTTTACACACACATAAAAGAAACCATAAAGAACAATCTTTCTCATCAAAATTTTTAATTTTTCTTAAAGTCATGGAATTTAAATTGTTCATTAATGCATTATGGTATGGAAATGTTGATGATTATGATTCTTTTAGGTTGGAAAATTTTTTTCCATTGAAAATTTACTTGAGTTAAGTATTTTTTTAATCATTTAACAAAAGTAAGATGAAGTTTTGAATTTTTTTTAAAATGGAAAATTGTTGTCAAATAAAAGTTTTTTTTAAATATATTAAATTATTGGTGTACATTTACACAAATGTATAATTATGTTTTAGTTTCATATTCATAATTCTTGTGATTTTTTAAAATTTTGAAACCCAAATCATTCATATGTGATTTAAAAAATTAATCAAAGTGGGTGAAATCTTATGTGTTGCTATTTTTGATACTATATGTAGTTCCAAATTTGCCACAAATTATGTAGATTGTAGCTTGCCAACACCAAAAAATGTGTCATTTTCAAATGTTTTCAAGTTAAAAAATAATAATTAAACATTCAAAAACATTCATTACAATGCTTTGAAGTGTTTTCAAACATTCTATACTCATTAAATTCATTTCAAACTTAAAAAAAGGTCCCATAATATATTAAAACATTGTTGTATAAATACACAACACATTTTCAACATTAACTTGACGTACCGGTTAAAAAACATGTAAATTAACCACTAATTACACCTTTGGTGGGTTGTGTCTTTGTGTTTACACCTACAACCCAACATTTTTGATAAACCATGTTCAACTTCCCTTTTTTGTTCCTTTTTTTTTCTTTGATTCACTAAACCCTAGTTCTATATGATTAAAAAAAACATGGGGTGCAACTTCACAAACCATTTTTCCCTTCCTAAACATAAATATAAATGACAAAACTGGAAACATGGACTTATGACACATAATAGTACAATGACAAACTAGTAGACAACATTGACTTGGTGTGTTCACATAGCTTGGTTTTGGCACTACAAATGTAAAGGTGGAAAATGGAAATTAAAACTTGAAGTTTGGTGATGATTTTAAAGGTGCCATATCCACACAACCAAACAAATTAGAAGAAATTGAATAGAATCGATCAACATTCAATTCCTATACCTTTAAAATTTTCACAACAAAATAAATCAAATGGTTGTAGTCATAATCCAACAAGCCAAAAAGGGTGTTAGACAACAAAGAAAAATAGTCAAAATTGGATAAATATTTATGTTTTGCCATTTAAAACCATGGAAATCATGGCAAGTTATTGTTTTTTCATTCATGTGAATGTCAAGGAATTCAAACCAAACATCCATTTGATGAAATTTTAAGTTTAAATTTTAATTTAGGACCTCTAAAAGTGAACAACAACGCATAATATAGGAGTCAATATTGCAAAAGACTATCAAAATGACTCATATATTAAAACACATTTGATGGGAAAAAAACTAAGAGGATAAAGACATATTAAAAAACACTCATATTTTAAATTATGTGGAATTTTAAAACTTTAAAAATTCAAAGAATAAGTTCCAAAATTGATCTAGGATTTTAGAACTTCAAAAGTTTTTTGCCACACATAAATGGGGTAAAAAGTACATGAAAAAACATAAGAATGTAAAAAATAAAAATTGGTTATGATTTGAAATTATTATCATTTAAAAAGATGAAACACTAAATTTACAAGGAATCAAGACACTTTCAAAAATTCATATTTATTCAAAAATGATGAAGAAAAAAAACATGTCATATACTTGGACAACTATAAACATTTATTATAAAAAGTTACAAAAATAATAATTCCTAAATTCATTCATATGAATTTTTTTTGGAGGAAATGGACATACATTCCTTTTTTAAAGTAATCATGTTCGTTCATTGTATCCCACTTGCACCCAAATGTGTAATACACTTTGAAAATATGGAATGACAAGATCAAACCTCATGAAATCATAACGTTGTAGCCTTAATACTCAAACAAAAATGATCAAAATGCATTTAAACATGCATAAAGTGTTTTAACAAAAACAGTTCAATTGAATACAAGCATTTGTTGAAAAGAAAAGTTAGGAAATATGTGTACTTAATTGGTGTTTATTTGTTCTTCCTTTTATGCAATGCACCACTCAAACTTCATTGCATTGAAATAAATGCTGAAAGAGGTAGAGACACATATTTCAACCAAAAAAACTATTTATTAGGAAGTGATGATCCTCTTCTATAGTTCTAAAATGAAGTGACCAAATATCACATATAAGTGGTTATTATATGGAATACTAATAAATTACATTGTACATATGTATATCAATATTTAACACTCCCACTACTATATTAGTAATCTATTTGTATTTGATGTCTAAAAGGATTTTTCATCATAATCTTATGAGAGAACTTATGATCTTTCATCACTTGAAGTATCTATTCTTCTTATGATAACTAATCATATTGTCAAACATCCCATGCTCTATGGTAATCGCCACTTCTATCTTCTATTTCTAAATTTTGGATTTGTTCCCACATAAGCATGATGTCTTTTGAGAGCATGTTCAACCATTTGTTTGCTACACCAAGGTTCAAGTTTACGATTGTTTATTTTTGCATGAGTTTTTGCTACAACTTTCTTAGAATTTTGTTTTAGCTATTTTGTTTAATAAAAGTCAAAATCACATTAATGCACTAGTGGTTTCCCCTTCCGGATCTTATAAAAAAAGAGGTGACAAGAGGTGCCCTTGGTGAATTAATGTATGTCATGGTCAACGTCAAAATGATTGGGAAAAACATATGTTGAAGCATGTGCAGAAAAAAGTTGATGCTAAAAATGGCCACGAGATCCCCAATGGAACGTTGGAAAGTTCCAAATCTTGGAAATGTGTTGGATAAGAAGGATACGAAAGCTCATGCAAGGTCATCAAGCTAGTGCACAAGATTGACATAGGTGGCAATAAGGATTGTAGCATTTGGAATGGTGAAGGTGGCAGTCAATGTCTAATGATAAAATGTTAGCTTCCATACCAGTCACCAAGGCTTGGATAAGGACTAATGGGTTGTCATGTTTGGTAGTTTGAGTTGAGGAAGACAAACCTAAGTGTAGCATACAATTGTAATGTTTAGCTTTAGGTAAACTTTTGACAAAAATATCAGTTGCCATATCCAATGTAGGAACATATTTGAGGCGGATGTGTTTAGCTTAGAGCTACTTTTGAATGAAGTGATATTTCGTGTCAATGTGTTTATTGTGATTGTGAAATTTGGGATTTGTAATCAAAGACATTGCACTTTGGTTGTCAACAAAAGTTGGTGTAGGGTTAAATTAATGAAAACCAAGGTCTTGTAATAATTTTCACATCCAAATGGCCTTAACAATAGTTTTGGACAATGCCATATATTTGGATTTTGTACTAGACAAGGTCATTGAAGTTTGTTTTTTACTCTTTTAGGACACCACAATCTAAACAAGTAGAAAATAGTAACTTGAAGTAGAACATTTCGTATCCTTATCCCCAACCCATTTGGCATCCAAATAGCCATAAAGCACAACCATTGGGATTTTGTTGATACATAATGTCAATTGAAGTTGTTCCTTTGATGTATTGTAGGAGCTACTTGTTGCTTGCCAATGTACAACATTTAGATTAACTAGATGTTGAACTAGACTACTTAATAGTGTAAGAGCAATTTGGTCGAGAATACACAATAGCATGCATCATGCTCACAACAAGTTGTGAATAAGGGATTTGGGCCATCTATGCTTTGTCCTCAAGAGTCACAAGGGAGTCTTCTTGAGAGAGCTTTAGGCCAACTTCTAGTGGGATACCGATGGGATGACACATGAACATGTTGTAGCGATGTACAACACTGATAAGAAAATTTCTTGAGATAGGAATGGCCAACTAATAATGCGACCATGAAGGATTTGCATTCCCAAAAGGTGAATAATTTATTGGTCATTAAACATTTCAAATTTGTGATGGAGTAGTAATTTCATATCAATGATGAAATGTAAGAAATTACTAAAAGCAATTCAATCATCTACATAGACCATCAAATAATAAATTGTACATTATCAAATTTTGATGTAAACATTGGAATTGGTATCTATGGGATGAAAATGATTTTGAATCAAATATGTAACTTAATATTGATACCAAGCTTTAGAGGATTGGTGTAGGATATAAAAAGATTTATGCAATTTACAAACTAAATGTTTTGAAGACTTATTATGTAGTCTTTCAAGAATTTTCATATATTTCTTCTTTTAGTATGCCATCAAAAAAGTTGTTTTAACATCTAATTGATGAATTTTTAAATTATATTGTGCACAATTAGTGCTAATAAAATTTTAATGGAGTTTATATGGGGAAAAAGTGTCACCATGGCCCACACCAAGAATTTGACTAAAGCCCCTAGCAATAAGTGTAGTTTTATATTTGTGAACATTGCCAAGTGGTGTATATTTTATTTGAAAAATCCATTTACAAGAAATGGCTTGTCTATTGGCTGGTAAGGTGGTGTCCATGTCTAATTTTTCTTAGAAAATGAAGTTCAATTTCTATAGCCTTTTTCCAATGTATAAATGATTCATTATTTAAAGCTTTTAAAATAGTGAAGGGTTCTAGTATATTGTTTTTAACAAGGAAAGCATGTGGATATTTCCAAGGGGTTTTAGGACTTTTAGGACTTGTATAACAACCTTTTATGGTTCTATAAGGCACTAAAACTTTTTTATAATTTTTTTAGGCCATGTAGGTGGTGTAAAATGTGGACTAGATGATTGTGATGAAAAAGTTGAACCTAGATGTGTGTCAACTAGTTGACATAAGTGGGATGGTGAATCTACACCAATATTCACATGAAAAAAAATCAATTAAGTTAATGAAAAGTTTGGGAGGATCGATTAATTGTGTCAAGGGGAGAACATGGGTAGAAAGAAATGACATTATATTAGACATTAAATTTTTTATAGATGGTGGTAGTAATGAAAGATATTTTGAAGACCTTTTGTGGGTTTTGAATAATGCAAAATCCAAAAGAAGTTCATCATTATCAACATCCTTTAATGGTGCCTTTAGCATAGTGAGTATTGATAGACAAATAAAAATTTCATAGAATATTACATTTCTTGAAAAGATAATTTGTTGGATAACTTGTAGGCTTTGGACTCATCATTATACCCAAAAAAATGCATTCAACATTAGAGGATAATGATTTGGTGCGGTGAGATTTTTGAATCAAAACAAAAGCCTAACAATTTAAAAACATTAATTTTGAGAAACCTAGTTTAACCCCAATCCAAGATTGATAAGGAGTGAATTGTTCATTTAAAGCCTTAGTTGGATTCAAATTTTGAAGATAATTGGTAGTCATTACTACTTCTTCCCAATAAAGTTTATGAAAACCATTATGAAAAAACATTCTATGAACACCCCGAATTTCTATTCTTTCTTTTAGCTACCCCATTTTGTTGGGGTGTGTTGGCTATTGTATTTTTTTTTAAGCCATGCATTTGAAAAAAACTCATAAATTCATTAGATTTATACTCCGCCCATGATTCAACCTCAATATTTTGATTCATTTATTAGTTTGATTTTCCACATGTTCTTTGTAAAGTTAAAAGTTTGCAAAAGTTTCATATTTATGTTTCCACAAATAAATCATAATGTATTTAAATTTATCATCTATGAATGTAATGAAATATTGATTTATACAGTGTGTAGAAGGGTTTAGTTGTCCACATATGAACCAATTTTGAAATATTAGTTGCCCTTGTGGCTGGCCTTTTAGGAAATTTAGCCTTGTGTTGTTTTCCTTTAATATATGATTTACACATGGAAAAAAAAAATTCATTAAAGGAGTCTATTTTGGTTCCCATTAGTTAGATTTGTTTTAGCCAATTTTGATTGATATGTCCTAGACATAAATGCCACAAGTTAGCATTATTGATAATAATTGTAGTTAGAGTTGCAATAAAATGTATGTTTTTTTTTTTCTATAGCACCTAATTTGTAGAGATTTTCCTCCACATTGCAAATAGAAATATGATGGCCACTTTCATTTCTTAAAACATTGACCATTCTTAATCAAAATTCCGCCCCTAGCTTGATCAAGTTGTTTAGTGAAGAACAATTTTTTTTTTAAAAATGGTACATGGAGAACATTCGAAATTTCCTTAATGTAGTCATTTGTCAATCTTATGGAGACTTTTCCACAATCATGAATGCTATGTGTGGTATTATCACCCAAAAATACCATTTTCCCATGGTCACACTTTTCATATGTCACAAATGATTTTAAATCATGTGACATATGATGATTGGCATCAATATCAACATACCAAGTGTCATTAGTGCCTTCTTTTATCAAGAGGGTTGCAACATATAGTTTCTTACTAGAGGTTGTCACATTAAATTGTTGTTTAGCACTTGCTTTAGTTGCAATTTGAACTTTATTGTCTCTTATCAAATGACTAGCCTTCTAGTAATATAAACACTTATGTGTTTTCTTTGATAAGATGCTATTATTTCCAACAAATGAAAATGAAGGTGGTCTTCCTTTATCAAAAGAAAGAAATTTAACCCCTTTATTTTTTGGATATGTTTGTTTCTTTCCTACATATAATACCAATAAGGAATTGGATGTTGAATTTAAGTTTTGCATCAAAGTATCTTCTTGGATTGAGTCTTTTATTAGTGCCTAGAAGGTTAGAGATGGTTGCCTTCTTAAGAAATTAATAAAACTTTTAAAACACATAGGCATGGTTTTCATAAGTGACAACATTGCTTCATCGTCAAATATTGGAGCACTAGCTAATGATAGTTTGATTTGAACTTTTGGATATGTTTTGTCATGTTATCCCCTTCTTTCATTTTTTAAGTCTAAAATTTATCTTTGAGATACATTTTAGTGACAACATCTTTGGATTCAAATAGATTTCTTAATCTTTTCCATGCCTCTTTAGATGTTTTCTTGGATTGTACATGTGAGATGGCGGTGTTATCCAAACAATTGTTGATAATTGTAAAAGTGAGATTGTCACATTTTTCCCAATAATCAAACTACCTACCCCAATAGTAAGTAAAACTTGCATCTTAGTAACAATTTGGGATGTAATTGGGAGTACAAGCTTTGGTCTTATCCATCCACTATGGTTAGAAACTTCTTTCATTTGAAAATAAGCGTCCTATGTTTCCACACATGGAAATAAAAACCATCAAGTTTGGTTCAACGTGGTTTACATCTACCTTTAATTAGTAGTTAGCATAATGTTGTGATAAAATTTTAGATTCTAATGTTCATTTAATAAGGACAATATTTCATCTCCTAATTCAATTTTCCAAAGTAATATGCCTCTATCATTAATTGATTTAAATTATCAATTATTATACATTCAAATAAATATAAATTACTTATAATTTTATCTACGTTGGATATAACAAAGGTACATTTAATTGGGTTGTGCTCAAAGTGACCAAGAGATCGATAATTTTATAAAATTTGTGCCAAATTTCCTTCAATTTGGATGTCTCTTATTTGATTCATACTTTCTGTTCTATTGATTTTTCAACATTAAAAGGATGAAATGTAAATATTTTTATATAGGATTCCAATTAAAATTATCATCAATTTTAATCTTGTCATAACATATTGATATTGAAACTTCTTCATGTTGTTAATTGTTTACATTATTCCCCTTGGGACATATCAATCAATTATCGAAAGTAAATTAATTCATAATTCAAAAATTAGCTTTAAATTGAATATCTATATATATATTTTGAAAAGAACACTTAGGAAATATTCATGACATTTATCTTTTCCAAGGTTTGATATGATGTTGGAAGAGGTAGAGACACAATTTGCAATGCGAATAACTATTTTATTAGGAAGAGATGATCCTCTTCTATAGTTCCAAAATGAAGTGACCAAATGTCACATGCAAGTGGTTACAGTATGGAATACTCAAACATTACATTGTATGTATGTATATCAATATCTAACAATAAATGAAAAGATTTGCACACCAAAAAATTATGTTTTGATATGGATTTTGTATTTCAAAATATTGTTGCCAAGGTTTGAGAATTGTAACTTTTTATACTCCAAGTGTCACACAAACAAACCTTTTCAACATCCACCCCTTCTCACTTGCAAAACAAGATTTTACAACTTCTAATTAAACTACACAAATGCCACAAATTAGGGTAGAGGACCACTTGGTATAGTTACTTGTTATTTGAAGCCATACATTGGTCTCTTTTGTGCATCCCATTTTTAAGCTTTTGTATTCAACCTTTAAGCCAAACAAATCACATTGCCCATTAGTAGATTCATTTGCATGTTTCATTTCAAGCTTTTCTATTCAACTTTCAAGCAAAAACAAATTACACTTTGCCCTTCGTAGATTCATTTGTGCATTCCATTTTTGAACTTATGTATAAAATTTTCAAACCAAAAAGATCTATTGTAGCTTGCAAGTTTTGTAGCAAGTCAACATTCATGTTACAACAATTGCTTCCATATGCTACTTGTTGTGCAACATTCACTAACTAAAAATACACCATGATGTAGAAGATTTCACCTTATTAATTTATTCCCAGACAATATTGAAGCTCCATATTGGTGGCAATCTCCCAACATCTCTCAATTCTTTCAACAATGGTACCCTATTGCAAAACATAGGAGTTGCAATTGATGTTGGTGGGAGGTCAAGATATGGCATCCAACATCGAAGGTATATAGTTAATGGCAATAACAATAGTTGGTTGTCCATCATTCAGATGACTCCATAATTCCTACCGACCATTTATTTATGATGAATTTTCAAAAAAATTGAACTTGAAATCTTTTCTAAGCTTTGCATGCCTAGTATTTTTTCTTTTACCAATTGACAAAAAAATGTTCACCCAAAAAAAAAACCCTATTAAGCATTAATGATTTTTTTCTTTTTTAATGTTGATATTGCATATATGTAATTTTTTTTGGGCAAAAATTACTTGAGAATTGTTTGGATTTTTTTCCCCAACAAAACATGACCGTTTAATATTTATGATTTTTTTTAAAATTTGAGAAAAGAACATGATTGTTACACATAACATTTAAGTAGAACCTTCAATCTTTTGGTGAAGTTATTGTTTTGGTTAGGCATCAACAAAGTTTTAAGAGTAACCTCCATCAAACTTTGAATTTGAGTTTATTTATTTTTATATTATGGACAAGACTTGATGACATAATGTTGCTGAAGAAATCATTGCTTGTATATTTTAGAAAACACTAGACATAAAAGGATATTTTTAAATTTGCTATGAAATAATGACATATTTTGAAAATATTTTAGGTATATCCCAAAATATATTATATATTTTACGTATGTTCTCATATTGAATTATAAGCACCTTGAAACACATTTATGTAAATTATTTTTTTACCTTTTAAAAAAAGTTGCCCCCTTAATTGTTTTGCACATTGTTTGGAATAAAATGGAATTGACCTCCCCAAGATAGTGTTGTTAATTGTTACCTATCTTTTTAATGGCACTATGCATTGCAATGAAGTGTTATTTGTGTTTCTCTTCAATTTTTGGGTTTAAGTATATGGTTTCGTAATATTTACACTAGTGATTAATGTTTACAATGTTTGTTTAAAATGTGTTTAATTCAATGATGTTGCATATTTTGCAATACCTTCATTTTTCTAAAAGTTAACATTATGCTTGGTGAAATTTGTAATACTACTTACGCTTTTATACAAACCTCAATTGGGTATGGCAAAAGATGCAATAGCCAAATTACATAATATGCCAAAGTGTGCAATATCTTCATATGTTTACACCAATGTTAGGTGGCTATCAAAATCCCCATAATATTTGTCTACAATTTTAGGTAGTTTTTCATTGTGAAAATTGGAGGTTATCACCCCTTATGAAAATTGTCATGCTAGAGAACCATAGATATTCTCACAAGAGAGAATCAACACCTTGACAATCAACTAGGATGATATCTCCTTAACCCTAAACTTCAAATATGGTAAATAATTAACCTCAAGTTTGGTTACAAAGGTTAAAGGTCTCTTCAAGTTATATTTGTGTTTTTCTTCTTTTGTAATATTTGAGTATTGTAAGTAAGTGGTACATTAATGATAATAATGGGTTCCATGACAAACTTAACATTTAACGATTTAATAATATAAATTATGCAAAGTTTGTTTATTCATTGATTTGTACATTTGAAACACAAATGTCATGTTGAAAACATATCTAACACATGGATATATGGAATGATGTGTAATTTGTTCATTCATAAGTTTGTATTTCATTTGTTAGCACATTTATTTGTTTGTCAAACTTGTTTTCAATGCACAATAATTCGTGTGCAAAACATACAAACCTATGAATAAACAAATTGTGCACAACTTTCATTACTAAATCATTGAATGCTAATTTTGTGATGTTGTGAGATTTATTGTATTGGTTAATTTTAGCAATTTTATTTGCATATTAAAAAAGGTGAGAGATTTGATAAAATTTTCATAATTGGGTTTTTTAGGTGCCATAAAAGGAATGGTACAAGTTTTCCATTCCCCATATATTATTGTTTAAAGCAATCAAGTCATTTCTAAGCAGTAATAAGAATGATGCCGCCTTTTTTGACAATGGAGATTTGAGAAGTGGGTGAAAACCAAAATCAATTGAAGTTATAGAAGATAGTCATCAGTCAGGGATTTTGAGATCCCAAATTGAAGGACCTTCATTAAGGTCTTCTTTTTGAGGTCCCATTTTAAATTGTTGTTTGTGTTCTCTTGTTGTTGTTGTTTTTTCAATTTTGTAATATTTTAACATTGTAATTGTTACAAGTTTTAAAATTATATTCATATATATATATATATATATATATATATATATATATATATATATAAAATTTTATGCCTTTTATAAGGCGTCTAAATCTTAAAATTTAAAAAAAATGCCTCAAATCTCATACTATTACAACACTTGAGTCAGTGGTCCTCTAACAAAAAGAAAACCACCAAACACTATACTTGGCATTTTTTTTCCGGACCTCAATTGTAAGAATCTAAGGAAAATTTTGTTTCAACTAACTAGGTGAAAAAATGAACCAAAAAAAAAAAACCCCTTCAAAAAATGTCGGAATGGTAAAGGTACTACAATATTTCACACAAATGTATAATACTTACACCTACTTAATCAATGACTATGATTAAGTAGGTGCTTGTTAAGTAGTGGGCACATAGGTGGTTAGTGCATAGGCAAATACAATGTTAGGGTAGACACAAGTCGTGGTGGATGGTTAATAAGTAACTAGATGGTCATGATTAAATAGGTATTTGATTAGTAGGTAGATGGGAGCACAAAGATGGCTATTAAGTAGGGGGGACATAGGTGATTAGTAAGGAAAATTAGTACATGAGCACAAAGGCATAGATAGTTAGTGCCTAGGTGCGGGCAAGTGGGTGGTTAGTTGTTGGGTATAGGAGAAGGTTTGGCTATCCGAACATTTTGGATTTAAGGTCTTGTTCTGAAGTTGGTAGGCCAAGGGGAGGGGTCAAAAATTAAAAAAGGTCCGGGTAGCAAAACCTTCCCCTACTAAAAGAAACATCCATATATGTATATATATAATTAAAAAAAAATTTAATTAAAATTTTTTATAAAAAAAAATTCCAGTTACTTTTTCCACTTTCTTTCTATATTTCTATCTTTACCTCTAAGGTGTTGTCAAAAGGCAAAGCTCGTGAGGTCGATCGCACTCAAACAAAGTTCATGACAACTTCTTTTTTTTTGCTTTTTTTCTTTGTGTGCAGGAGTTGTTGATTTTTAAAATTTATTTTCACAGTTTTGTTCATCTGCATCCTTCCTTTCTCATCACTTTTCAAATTTTGTTTTGAAGTCTATTTTAAGTGTAGTCCATTGAATTTGAAGTGTAGTCCATTGAATCAAATTCTCAAGATCATCATCAAACATAGGGCACTTCACTATGTAATAAATTTATTCTGAGTTCTCCCAAAAAGAATCCATTACATATACATCCAATGCTATTTGTTTCATGCAGCATGCGCTATCCTCCTAAAGATTCTGATTCTGAGACGGGAGGTTCCTCTGTGGCGACTCCACCTCACAGTTCAATGTCAAGAACTGACCAAGTTATGAGCAATGGTTCCAACTATAGGTCTTCAAAAGACATTAGGAAGCCATGTAGAGGGAGCACACACATGCTGTAAGTAACTTCGAAGATGATTTAATCTGGTGACACCCAACTATTATTGTTTTGTACCATACAAAGTCTTCACAGGCTGACTTCTTCCAGATTTCGCTGGAGCGCAGTACCATAATTGAAGAGCAGGTGTCTTAACACACTAGTATCCCTCCAGCATTACATACACAAATCCATGGTTTGAATTTTCAGTCCTCCTGCAACAAAGCAAATTCACCAGAAGACACTTTCTGAGAAAATATTGTATGAAACCATTGCAGATGCTTTAGGAGCAGATTGCTTTTCCTAAGAAGAGAAAAAAGTTCTGAAAGAAGTCCATGGCTAGTAATACTCTCATGCGAATGAAGAAATCTCCATATTCTCAATTCAAAACAGGAACCAGGTGAATTTTTGTTTCCTTTTGAGTAAAAGAAATACTCCCAATAAGGACTAAGAACAGGGAAGAGGAAATGCATAGAAGGGAAGAATTAGTTCAAAATGAACTATTCAACTAGCCGTATAAATCACAGTGACAGTTTCTCACTCATTGAGGGCAAGGAAGTGCACCTTTTGTACAACAGATAACCAGCAAATGCCAATCCACCTGCTGTAGCTATGGTGAATAAACTGATCAACACAATTGCCCAGATTGGCAGCCGTCTTTTCTTGTGATGCGGCCGGGTACCACTACATGCTGTCAAGTTACAGGCCTCTTCCCGTGCAGGCTGCCACAGAAATGAGCTCTCAGTTTTAGTCTACATAGATGCATTTTCACTGAAGACCCTGGCTGGATACCTGCTAGCCCATATACAACCTTGATAACTTTCAGACAGGTCAGAAGGTAGTTGGAGAAATGGTAGAAGAATGGAAGAGTTAGAGAAGCAAAAATAGTACCATTGTGGCAGCTGGGCATTCACTGTCATTTACAACAGCTGGCAGGTGAAGGGCATGCTCAACATAACGGAGACACTTGACATGCCGCTTTCTCAAACCTCCCCCACAGCCAGTTGAACATTTTCCCCACTCGCTTGTGCTCCATCTGACAACCTCTGTTGCAAGAAGCTAATGTATCAATTTCACAAATCTGTGTAAATGCATTGTTCTTGTGGTACAAAGAACAGAGGTCCCATAGATAAAAACAAATAGAGAAACAGAAGGAAGGAGGATTCTTAAACTTATAATTAGGGCTTTGATGAATTTGCCACAGAAACCACTGAGAAGAATTTGTTGAGTGATTGCTCTGAAGAGGCTCACATGTTAGAAAGCACATCTCATCCAGGTGGGCCCCTCTCTGAAATTGATGTCATCATTTCTTTAGAGGGAACCCAGCTCTGTGCTTTAGGAACTGCACACAATATGGAAAAAGGCAAGGAGATATTGGCTAATCCACAATTGAAAGGTGAGAATGCAAGTATTATACTGATCCAACAGCTGCAGATCTAGTTCCCACATTCAGCAGATAACCATATCATCCATAGTTGATTGCAAAATATGTGCTCAACTCTTTCAAGCTCCATTTCCAGTCACAAAGATTCTATTCATGTCAAAAAGGTATGTCAAAAGGTCTCAATCTTGGAAGTCCTTTACACAGAGAGTGATCTGGTTGCAACAAGGGAGTGTAGCAAGCAGGGCAGGGGCTGAGGTCCCATCCCTAGGAACACCCAGGGATGGTTTAAGGAGGAGGTGATGGTTCAGGTTAAGAATCTCTTTGACCCAAGACTTGGGTTAACAACTTATGGCAACTTCTGAAAAGGTTCCAGGACGATAGTGCATGCTAGGCATGTGAATTCACCTCCACCATCTCAGCTCAACTCATCTCCACTCTAACTCAAGGGCTGCACCTCAATTCAACCAGACTGGCAATATCAACAGTCATAGAACAAGATCACATACTTGCTGTCAACACTGAGAGAGCAGCTGACCTCGTGGTTTCAATTGAGAGCCCAATGAAGCACCCGTCTGGCAGAAGCCAACCCTGGCATCCGTGTCTGTAATCTGAGGCTCGGAACAATCGCCACAACAAAGCCACTCATCTCCAACATCCACCTTGTTTGGACACTGACTACAGTCTGCATGTTCCGTTGCCTTGCCTGTTTCCAAGCCCACTGTCAGTTAGTCAATACATCATAGTTCCAAGTGAAGGCCAAAAAGAGTAACAGGGAGGTGAGTATTGAACAGTTCAAGAAATCATGCAAACACTACCTAGAAGCTTAAGAATCTGAGAGATGGTAAAGAGTCAGACCTTCCTTGCAACATTGAAAGCGGGTGAAGAAGGGCGGGCATGATGGGTAGTGGGGCTCTGCACACAGGCCCTTGCAATCATTTGATGTCTCCACTTGTGTATACCCAGGTCCACACCCTCCCATCCATCTGTTCTGACAGCTGCTTATCCAGAAGCATCCTGTAGAGTTGTGTGCCCCACAGACAATCATCAGTCATGATCATTACAATTGAGCAATACACCAAGCGCTCCCTTTCCCCCTTTCATCGCTTTCTCTGGTAGAAGGATTTCACTGCTTCAAATATCATGGTGAGACTGAGTAGTACACTGCTCTCCAATTCCTCCTATTGCCTAAAATGTCAAAACAAACCTTCACTTCACTCTTAAAGACCTTTGCAGCTTCATCCTCATGATGACGCCACACCCGCATGAGTTGAAAATTCCATTGGAAGCAAACCCCCTCTCTCTGTGTCTGTGTCTGTCTCTCGCTCTCCACACAAAACACAGTTCTTATCGTGTTGCAACTTTCCCTTTCTCTACTGCTCGAAACCCTAACAAGACTTTCCCTTCCCTGCCACTCTAGTAAAAGAATAAGGTCACAGAAGACTCTAAGCATAGCCATCAAATCCAAAAGGAAGAAGCACAGAAACATAAAACTTAAAAAAAAAAAAAGAAAAAAAATCTATTACCTTCAGCCGAGACTTGCAAGAAGAAGATAGAAACACACAAAGTAAGTGCGATGCACGTCCGACTAAAGCTGGTGGAGCAATCCATGGCTGAGACAAAAAAAAACAATCTTGTCTGCTCCGTTGCACTTAGAAGCCTTCAAACTTACTTCTCCTTGCTTTGGTTTG
>Ga0116229_10002733_pt1 | contig 28707 bp, 22 predicted proteins | sample S1TSphgellanicum_3_FD_87313 | JGI IMG/M metagenome (GOLD analysis project Ga0116229, IMG submission 87313) | Host-associated microbial communities from peat moss isolated from Minnesota, USA - S1T2_Fc - Sphagnum magellanicum MG | ecosystem: Host-associated > Plants > Peat moss > Unclassified...
AAAGCTCATTGTTTAAACTTTCATTTATTATGATGATGAGGACAAAAGACGTCCAAAAAAGAGGATATCCTTGTTTGGCTATAGGTGGGTTTGTTAACTTTTTTGAGGTTTAATGTTTTTGAAGTTTTTTTTTTTTTTTTTTGGGTCATTTTTTACCACCAGATCTTAAGAGGGGCATAATTTCCTATATTTTGACTCGATTTAAGCGATTTAAACTGCGTTGGGTGTGCCCTCTACTCCTCTACACTTTATCGTAAGACACCAGAAACAAAGAGGCACCCAGTAAGATTCAGAGCTGACGGACACACTAAATGTTCGGTCACTGGCCTGTTTACCCTAAGTTGGAATTTTGTACTGATAAGGTGCAAATCCACACATAAATTCTGTACATTCTAGTCATTCAGATACACTACTGCAGTTCACATCTACCTATTTGTTGCTTTAGTAATTGACTGCATGCGCAACATTTACACTGGAAACACCCGTCATGCATTTTCAAGGGTTAACGTCAGACCTCCATTGCTGAATTTCACAACAGACAATTCGTGACATAGCTTGTAGCAACATACGGAATGTGGAATTTTGTACTGATAAGGTGCAAATTGATTGTCAGCTGGTGCCCATAGCGCCCAAGTAGAGTACAGAGCCTCTGTTGGCAAAATACTCTCATGATACTACTTTGCAGGCGGTGATCTCATGAAAATCCACAGGGAGAAAGCTCTTTCATCCTTTTTGTTATCTTTTCAGCAATATTCCTCCATCAGCAACGCTAATCGATTTTCTTTCATGCAAGTTAAACTTGGGGAAAGCTACAAACATACAGGAGGTACATACCTGCTTGACAAAATAGATTAGGTGATGACTTTGCTCTGGAGATTGTTATGTACAGTGCTTCTGATAATATTCACATCTAAATAATACAGTTTCCTTTCAACTCTTGGATCCTTCATACCTGTCATTTAAGGATACCATACATCTGATAGTTCATTGACACCAACTGCATGTTGTCCCAGGTTAGATTATGTAACCTTCTTGCTCTTGTTCAACGCCCGTTCAACTGCACCTACTGATGAACTGCAATTTTACTTGTCTAGGCTGGAAGAAATTTACCTTCTCACACCCCGCTGTCTGGATTCATGGGTTGCTAGCTGCTAGCATTTTCCCATGGAACATCAGATACCTGCGAAAGAATGACATCATAGTAGAAAGAAAATATCAGAACCCTTCTAGGATACACAAGAACTTTGCTTCAGAAGCAAACTTCACAAGTGAATCTTTTAGGTGTGTGCATATAGGACCCCAGACATGACTGTAGTCTTCCCTTATATCATGGTTTGTAGGGATGTACAACTTACACCCCATGAACCCTCTTCTTTCCCACAAACCAAAGACAAGCAACAGATGTGCAGCCTGAGATGAGATCCCAGGACTTCCTTGAATCTGCTCCAGCTAAAACCACAAGGTACTTACCAGAGGTACCAACAGTAAGGTTTCTGTTGGGTATCTTACTGAAGTCAAGCTTGAATGGGGATCAAAGTATTTGCTTTTCTCTTCACATTCTGGACCTGATACTCCAGTTTTTCCTCGTGTAGAGAAAAATCTTTCATGCTTTTGGACTCCATCTCTGCAAATAAGAAGTCGTGCAGATGGCTCCATGCAGTAGGATGAAAATGCATGGTTAGAATGTTCAAAGGAAAATTTGTGAAATTGTCACATAGCAAATGCATTCCATAGAGATAATAGAGACGAAGACATCCATCTGAGACATCAAAGTGTGCAAGATTTGAAGGGCTTCAGGTGCAGTTTTTCTATGGAACCCATTCCTTGGACACAGAAACAACACCGCCAACATTTCAAGATCACATGAAAATCTGTACATTGGAGTGCAACTGGATGGCCACCCTTAGGCAACATGATGCACAGGGGCCTGCTGTAACACCTCTTTTCAATACATCAGGCTTCAATGTTGGACCAAACATTACTGCATTGCAGTCATTTTCTTGTCCTAAGAGAGCTTCATCCCTAAAGCTCCCTTGTTCAGGGATCAGTCTGAAACTTCTCTACTGATATTTTGAACCAATGTCTCCCTTATCATGCACAACAGAAGATCCAAAAGCTGAACAAGGGGGCCACAGGTTTCCTCTTTCTAATCTTGCCCCATCTTTGTCACGGACAGAAAGTATTCCTGCTTTGTGCCAGTCATCAGCCTAGCCTATATCTAGTGCCATGTTAAGGTTGTTCAGAAGACACTGCAGAATCCACAGCAATTACATGTATATCTCTGAGAACCCACACCATGTTTGGCATAAGCGAGTTTCTCCATACTGATGATTGAAATCAACCTGAAAAGAACTGAGATATTATGCAACAATAAGGTTATGGATATCACAGATCTGAGAACATAACAGCAACCACTCAGCAAGTATGAAAAGAGGAAACCCAACCCTAAAGAAAAGAGAAAGCAAGACAAAAACAAAACTGAGGAGCAGTTTGAACAACAACAATCATCTGCATATTCAGGGACCTTCAACAGGTATGGGAATGACCACCTACCATAATGTCCCCATTGACTTCTTCAGCTTCCAGCAACGGGTGGAAAACAACATGAAATGCTAGGAAAACTACATAGTACACATGTTTCATGATCCTTGTTCTGTCTAATTCAACATCATTTGACATACATGGTGTGAAAAAATACAGTAGTCTTTATTCATGGCTTTTCCATACAGGTGGTTCAGGTGTGACTTCACAATGATGTTGGCTCTTGTTACAAGGATCCAAAACCTTTAGAAGAAAACAAAAAGAGGTGAGGGAGGAATCTGGTATTGATCAACCCAAGATCTAGGCTTAAAAAGACATATCAACAAGTCATTAACCAGGATTACAAACCCATACATGATTCCTGGAGATAGATGCAGTCCTACAGTAAGCAGCCATTACTGCTGCAACAGCCTCCGAATATTTTGCACTGCAGCAAAATTTAATCAAAGCTTTGAATGGGAAAAACATGATTTTTCTACACAGTGCTGGTGCACAGGAGACTATTCAAGATTTTCAGCTGCCTTTGTTGACCATCCTCACCTTAGGCTCCCAAAAACTTGCGTGGAGGACGCCCAGCCAACTGATCCTGCTTATGCTGCGTTTCAAGCACATAAATCCCACCCTCTACTTCAGAGCTCTTACTGGTAAAGTTTCCAGGCCAATGTGATGAAGAAAGGGTTAGAGATCAGATCCAAAGTCCATTTGGCTTCAAACTCCTTCCTTGGAAACCAGATTTTTTTCTCTTCCCCCTACTTTTCATCTGATGCTGAAGGTTAAGACAACTGCCTTTTTGGTGTTCTAAGTTTTAGGTTTCTCCATTGCTATGGCCCTAGATGGCATTACTCAACCACCACACAAAGTTGTCCGCATTGGAACAGGCGGTTCCCTCACACTGCCTTCTTAGACAATTCAGGAACCACAAAACTGAATATGAAATTAGGATCCAGTTCCAGATTACATGTCTCTGAATATGCTACTACCATACAAGCTTTCACTACCATATGAGATGGTCAGTTTTGGCAGGCAATTGCCAAAATCAAGTACTTTTAGGCTATCAGGCCATTTCCGCATTTGAAGTTAAAGTTTTTAAGGTTCAGCACATGGGGTTCTCAAGAGCAAAGCTATAATCCTAAATTTGGACTAAATTTTGTCTGCATTACTTTTTAGTGACAAAAATTCTTTTTTTCTGCTATGAAATGCTAGGCATAGCTCACATTAGGCAACAAGGACCAGTTTTCACATTTTCATTGCTGTAATTTGAAATTTTGAAAATATTCATCAACGTGTATTACAAATTTCTATACAATTCATCAAAATTCCCTTGAAATTTCTAAGAATCCTCTTTTTTCCGAATTTTTAATTAATTTCCGCCGAATCCTACAAGAAGGTAGGGTAGCTCCACAAAACTCTTGTAATGTTGCACATCAGGAAAAAAAAAGTAAAGCCGCGAAGAAGAAGAAACCGATAAAACAAAACGAGTGAATTCTGAAATTCGCGTGTTTCAAAATCAGATTTCAGCTTACTCTTTCACTCTTGCACAACAGACAGTTGAAGATAAATCCATGACAAAGTAAAAAACTAGAAAGTTCAATGCGGCAGAGGACGGGAGGGAACAAAACTTACAAACTCTGCAACGATGCCTCTGTAGGTGACATACGGCACCACAATGCCGAAGATAGTAGCCAAGGTCAAAGTGCGCCGGTTGAATCGAAAAGTTTTCTCTAGATTCTCCCGGGCCGCTGCCCACTCCTCCACGTACCGATTCTTGTGCACGTCCATACCTCCTGCCATCGCTTCTCCTTTTGGAGCCTTTCCACCCAACCTTACCGTTCAGGAACCTCGTCTGCTTTCTCTTTCTGCAACATACGATAAAATGTGCGCTCGCATCTGTGCATGTCATTCTAGCAGTGTATATTTTTGGAATTTTCTTTTGGAGCCAAAAGTGGCGATCATCCATAGGAAGATGTAGAAAAACTGGCGAAGAACCGATGCAGATTTAGCCAAATCTGGCTATAAATCAATTATGAAATATAAATCTTTAATCATCATTGTATATATTTGGTAGAAGGATAATTAAAGATTTGTACTCCATTTCTGGTTTAAAGCCAGATTTGGCTAAATCTTCTTAGGATGATCGCCACTTTTTCTACATCTTCCTGTGGATGATCGTTACTTTGGCAACAAACTAAAATTCCTTAAAAAAACATTGTGAATCGTGTAACCCAAAACGAGATTCGAACAGGGTGGCGAAATTATGCCGAAATTTGACGTGGGATTTTGGAGCCGTTTTTTCGCTTTTATACGAGGTTTCTTTGTATGTAGTGTGAGAGGAATTTGGTGCCTGTCGGTGGTCAGATCGGGGGTGCTCAATTGGTGTTCCTAGCGAAATTGTATCGTGGAAGGACGCCTAGATGTGAGAAATGGGAAGTGACCAGGGATGGGGGTTTAAGGTCTGTTGTTGAACACAGAGGCCAGAGGAGGAAGGGAGAGAGGAGGATGAATGCGGGAGGAGGGTCGAGCAAAGCGTATAAACTTTGCACACGTCCAAGACGTCGTGTCCTAGAAGATCTCAATGCAGGATTCGGTGAATCCAAGGTGCACAAAGCGGTGTAAGTGAAAACACCATGGCAAGCACAATGTCGGTCACCATACTTGTCGACGACGACGTCGTAGTACCTTCACCTCGCTCCTTTGCTCAGGTGTTTGTCCTCTTCATGTTTCTACATGGAGCTTCCGAATACACCACTATGTTTACGTCCAAAGGGTTCTAGCCGTGGCCCATTAGTGGTTCATTGCCACGAACTCTACGTGGCCTAGGTGTGAGGTATCTCCTGATCTAGGCCTGCTCTTCCTTATGCTGCTTTGTCATCTTAGAAGAGACTTTGCAGAAGTTGTGGATTTGGGATTGGTTGTACAGAGGATGTGTTAACAGAAGACCCTGAGAGCTGACCTCGGCAATCTCCAGTGAGGCCATCAGGGTTGTCTGCTAAATTAACAAAGATATACAAGCTCTTCTCATCATAAACAGCACCATCATTGTGCGTGTTTATCAATTGTTGGCCAAGTGACCTCTAGGAGGTTCAGGATACTTCGATCACTTCGTAAAAAACATCTAGTACATTGGAATCACCTTTTGTTGACGGTGTGAGGTTGAATTGTCCAACTTGTTTTGTTTCTCTTCTAATTTGTCCAATTGCTCAATGTCATAAGTTGAGCAAAGTCTCATGGAGGGGCAACTTCTTAACTTAGTTTTGACATAAAACTGTGTCCCTTTCCTTTCCTTGTACTTCGCTTTCTTCCCAGATTGTTGAGTACAGTTCCAATGTTAGTTGTGCTGAAGAAGTTGTGCCAAAGATTGGCATGTTTTTGTAATTTAACTTCTTAGTGACTAAGGTTGTTCAGTGATTGCAGACCAAGTCAAATGTGCACACCACACCATGGTGAATATCACACCAATCTGTGCTACATGAAGATTCTTTAGAGCTCTGCCTTGGACCAGGTAGTGAGTAGTTGCGTGTATTCTCCTGTCTCAATCAATTCCCTTTCTATATGATTGTGGTCAGGTTGACTAGGGGAATGTACCTACTATGGTTTGTCAAAATCTCTTTCTGAATTTCTAGTTCAAATCTAGGTCTAATCTATTCCATCACTAATCACTAAGAATTGCAAATGAATCAACAATCCTCTCTACCTAATGATTGAGTCTCCTGTTGTATGTCCATGATCTATATTCAGGCAAAACCAATTGCAGCCCAGGTTAAGGTGCACCAGACCTGAGAATCCAGCGACTGGGACAAGATCTAAGTTCCAAATGGGGTCTAAGTCTATGTCCAATGCTGTTCCTTGTTTCCGTCTTGTGTGATGTTTATCAGTATGAAGTTCGCTCACACCATGCGATTGCCCTTCATGGGACAGTTTCTGAGTTCATCCTGCATTGTCGTTAGGCTTTTCATTTCTGAGCCAGTAGTTATGATCACCTTTCATCCCTGAGCACTAAGATATGACCCTCATATGGCATGCTATTGAGCTATAGACCTTTCTCCTCCATTCCAGCCCTTTGAAATCAACTGTTTCAAGACTGAATGGTCAGGACAGAGGTTTGAGAGCTGTGTGGTTGGGGTGCTAATGCTGGATTTTCGCTTTTGTATACTTTGTCAACAGTTTCTTGGCCGGGGCCATTCAAGATATGAAGCTTCATTACACTTAGTGAAGCTCAACCATGTAATGAGCACCACCCTCGCATGTTGAAATCAGTGTTTGATTTCATGACTCCTGGTGAAGATTGCGTAAGTACTTCTTGCTGAAAACCCCCAGGTATGCTAACATCATTATATGTAGTTAATGACCACTATCCACAATATTGTATACTTGATTTCTTGTGTTTATGTTCATGGATTTGCTACATTATCTGATGCAGACCTTAAAAAAGCACAACCATTTTTCCTGGTACAATACAGGACCACAAAAACCTCTTCTGGAAATCTGTGAACCAGTATCTGACATGATGTCCTCACAGATGGTTTTTACTTCCATCAATTTTTTTTTAATATATTTTCTTGGAAGAATTTGTGAAGTTTGTCAAATAAACCACTGTTCACCAGGTGGAGCATTGATGTCCTGATTTTACTGTATTGAAGTGTGTATTTATATGACTGGCAGTGTTATTTTTCCACTGTTTGATAGGAGGAATATCATTGGACTGTGTAAACTGTTATCTATGCACTGCACCTCCATTTGAGTGAAGGGTATGGAATATTTGTAGGAGTTGACGGTTGGTGAGAGATTGGTGATAATTACAAAGGCGAAAGCTGATGGAACCTATGCTGACTGAGCAATCCAGGGGAAACACGCTGAGCCTTTACTTCTGCAATTTGCATTGATACAATAAAAGAAGAGACATCCACTATTTTGTGGCCACATTTTCTGTCAGACTTGTATTCATGGTGCAATTCAGGTACAAAAAAAAGTGTCCCATATGTTGCAAAAAACTAAGCCCCAAGGAAGTACACTGCTTATACATTCAGTGCAGCACCCAGTGAAAGGACTAAAGTTTGTCTTTTCTTTCCTTGCCCATGTATTCAAATCAAAAGCCCAATGGCAAACAATTTTTACTCAAATTGGGCAGGTGATGCAACATTTCTGAGAGTGCTCATGGTCATATTGGAAAGCTTGAAAGAAAGTAGGAATATTGGACTGTCGAAGTAGATTAGTCCATATTCTTTGGTGCTAGCCCAAAGATTTGAATATGGTAGTTGTGGCTCTATGAGAGTTTTGACACTCGTGTTCTTGCCTCCAGGAACCTCTCCATCCAGGCATTACTGCATCAGGAAATCATTGTAGAGATTCCAACAACACTGTAAACTGGAAGGTTGTCCTTTGAAAATTATTATTCTTTAGATTTCTTTTATGGGGGGTAAAAGTTGAGAATTGGAGAAATTTTTCTGCATGATAGCATCAGTATATGCTGAGGAAGGTGAAGAGTCTTTCTTGGCTACAAACTTGGCTCTCAGCTCAGTTGTCACAAGTGTTGATGTCTGAGTTGCAACTTGTAACTTTGTGAACAGGGGAGAGGTTTCAGTTAATCTTGTGATACACAATGTGCTGAAACCCTATGCAGTAAAAAGGTACTGCAGTGAGGAAGAACTGGAGATGGAAAAAGGAAAGGACATAAGTCAAATCCCACTGCTACTGTTAGAATGGAAGACACTTGCATCTATTGAAGTGTAACCAGTAACCATTTGCTTGTGACACATCATTGTTTATGAAAGTCAATTGAGAGTTGACATTTTCAATTTCAGAAATTGAAATTATTCTGCAGTGCCACTTTACCAGCAGCCAGGGTGTGCATTGTGAATCAAGAACAGAAAACAACATTATTAGTTCAAGGATTGTTGTTTAAATCTACAGTGAATCAAGTTCTCAAAGAGTGAGAGTGATGACTCTGTATGCAAGGGCTGCAATTGTGTATTCAGAGAATTGTGCGCGCATCAATAGCATATTCCTTTGATTCTTGTCAAACTTTTAACAAGGCAAAGATGTTCAAGTCAGAGGATGTTATTCTTAGAGTCCCATCTAGGAAGGGATGAAGGGGGTGACTACCAGCACTGGTTGGCTATGTCCTTTTTGACATACCAATCTAATATAGCTTTTGGGTTTTTTTCAATTTGTGCATAAGAGTCTAGTACAAATATTGGGATTAATTCTATTTTCATAGACTAAGCTAACATCAATAAACAACGAAAATGTTTGTAGGATCCTGGGTATGAATGTGAAGGTTCTAGAATTACCAACCAGCTGATCCAATACTTGCACCCAAGTAAAACCACAAAGTCATAGGATTAATTTGAGGAGCAGGATATGAGTGTTGTTCAAAAGCACTAGATGCTAGTGAGGCCATGTTGCACCATCCGCATTTGAGATCTTAGATGAGATCTTGAGAACTTAAGGTCATTGTGTAGCAAAGATTGTGGGTGTTTTATGTTCTCATGAATTGATCAATGAATTGTTTTTTGCACCTTGTGTGTTGTTGTTGCTCAATTTGAAGGTATACTTCGTGTTTTGTGTTGGTTAGTGTTTGTCACATCTCTTGCTTTGGTTTTTGTTGTAACAAGAATTCTTTGCTCACCTGTGGTTCTGTTTTTTTTACTCTTTTCAATTGTACCTATGAAGAGATACATGTGGAAGTTGATGTATTATTGGGAAAATTGGTGTCAGCTTGGTGTTCAATTTGCTCAAATTTCCATGTTGTATTGGAGAGGCAATATTGATGTATGGTTCATCATCATGAGCTCAAAAACAAGTTGCAAAAATGTTAGGTAGTTGATTTTAGTCTCTTTTTATCCTTCTTTGCTATTTTTCTCAAGTATTGATGAATTATTAATCAATGGCACATTTTTGAAACATTTTTTCAGGAGGGGATTGCTTTGATTTACATCTTGAGTTGTATCCAAGTAGTGATGATTGCATTCTTGATTCAATTGCACATGTAGTTTTTCTAACATCTTAATGTAGTTTGATTTCAAGATCAAAATATTGTTTGTGAAACTATGCACATGAGAGATTACATTCTTGTTGGGAGCTACGATTTCTAGTCAAGGTAAAGTTCTTGGTTCTTCTAAGTAAGCCATGGATGGGATGATAGCAACTAATAAATTTGACAACTATTGTTCATATTTCCACCTCAATTGGTTGTATAGTGTTGTTTATTGTGAGTTTCATGAATGAGTGCAGCCAAACATGGAGGTAACAAAGTTGTAACACGGAGAAAATAAAAGCTCACATTCAAAGAATAAATATTGAAAGTATAGGCGGTCATCCTATCATTACTACCAAATGGCAATTGGTAAGATGTAATGGAGAAAGGCAAATATCAACAAGGTTACATGGAATTACATTTTTTGGGCTATGAAGTGTTTAAGGATTCTCATTTTAACAAACTAAAGGTCATTGTTACAACCTTTCACTACCCTCATTGTAGCAATTGTAAGTCAATCATTTAGTTGTTATTTTTTTGCTTCTTATGGTAAAGATTGTTTAACCAAAGTAGTGAATTTAGCAATCGGAATGAATCAATTCTTTGCATATTCTAAAAATGGGTCATCCCTTTTATGTAAGAAACAAGAACTTCTCAAACAATTAAACTAAATCAAAGAATAGGATCATAATATGTTATGATTTGTCTTTTCCATAGCTTTCTTTTAGGATTAACACACCCTCCAAAAATATTGCAAATCATACACTCTATCAGTGTTTTCTAAAACAAGTTTGAAACATGATTTTAAACCCTTGTGGAACTATTTTACGAAAATTTTGACCTAGAATATGCCTTTCTTGGAAGCTTAATAATATTGTGGCATTGTGATAATTATCAAAACTTGTGCCCAACATGTTACAAATGTGATATTTGCAACATCGAACGTGCTAAAAAATGAGGTTTATGAGAAATCACAATTGCTTACACTTACAAGCTACACATAGCCTCTTTAGGTCTTGACCATTGGTACATATCATATGGACATTGTGTATGGAAGAATCCATGACCCTTTGACATTGGCTTTTTTTGTTTTTTGAATATGAAAAATGTTTTTGAACTTTTGAAGATCATGGAATACAAATGTTATTATTGGGCCAAAATGTGTGTTTTTTTTTGCACAAGAATGTAATTATGAGAAGAAGCAATAAGGATTCACTTGGTGTTAAATAGAACATGACAATTCAATTGTTGTGTGTGGTCCATTGGAATAAGAGGTGAATTGCTTTGTAGTTGCCAACCAAATTTTGGTCAGTTCACCATTTGTATTTTCAAAAGTTCACCATATGTTCTTTTATTGGGCCATGTTCCATAGGGACATAGATGGTTGGATTGGATCCAACTTTTGTAAGTTTTATCTTATTGGAATCGATTTCACATTTGGGTTTATTTGGTGGAAATGTTTAGAACATAGTAAGTGGATTAAGTGAGAAAATTTAAAGGTATTTTTAAAGCGTGACATGGTGTTGGTGACAACTTTTTTGTTTTGAAATTTATTGTTGAGTTATTGGGTTTGGGTATTATTTTCTTTCGCTTTGTTCTGGTTGTGCTCATTTGCGATTTTTGCCTTGATCAGAGACAAAAAGAAAGTGCATGCGAGGAAGGGATTGGAGCAAGAAAGAGGGAGGAAAAAATGTTTTGCCCTTGTTGTGTTCATCTGCGATCATTGCATTTGATCATATCAATATTTGTGTGGATGGATGGTAGGGCAATTCTAGCCTTTCTAGTAAAATGATATTATAATTGTTTGGAACTACATTTTCATTTAGTAAGATTTTCTATTTGTTGATGATGGATTTCTTTGTTGGTGCTTTGACTTTGTTATTGACTTTGTAGGTTTGAAAGTGTATTTAAATGATTTGGTGAAAGTGAGGTGCTTGTTGTCAACAAAAATCACATGAGCAAACGTGGGAGGGAAGAACACTCTTGAAAGGGGAAGGTTACATCACTTAGCCTCATCAACCTGGTAATGGGTGTAATGGGTGTGAAAGTGATGCAACAAGTTATTGTGGATTTAATTTTTGATATCATGGTTGAATGTTGTCAACCATCTGAAGTAAAGAAGTTTGGTGAGCATCAAAGTGATCCCAAGACAAGGGGGTGTCTACCCAATGGAAACAATGTAAATAACATCTTTTCCTGTCACCAAGTGTTTAGGACATACTCACCTGAAGACCACACAATCAGAACCTTGTACCTGATCTCAAGGATAATAAACACTACAAGCTAGTAAACCAGTAGTTATGGTCAGACTTGACTAGCAAATTAATGGTTCAATTGTGGATACACGGGAAGGTTGGCTAAGTCTAATGAAATAATGTTTTGAAGTAGGGGTTGATGGGGCTTCTAGAACATAGGCAATGCAAAGTGACTTGTCAACTATGGGATTGTTGGTGGGAAGGGCTACAGCTTGTTCCAATCACCCATGGGAAAGGAGTTTTCCATTTGAAAGTTGGGTTATATTAGGTTTCATTTGGCTTGTGTAGGGTAAGGACTATATGTTGTGAAGTGGTTAGGAATTTGATTATAGCAAATGAAATGAATGCAAAATTGCTAATTACTTTCATAATTAGATATTTTTATTGACCACCTTCTACATGCTACCTAGTTGTATATTGTTGAACTAACACAAAGGCATCACATTCATGCATGATGAAACATAGACCTAGTGCCAAATGTGAAATGTAAGAAGTCTAAGATAATTTAAAGATGATTCTCACCTATTTCAAGTTCTTTCATATAATCTTTCATAAGAGTTGGCTTCAAATTATGTGTTTTTTGGGCAAAATTCTAGAGGTAGCAAGTTTCAAGTTGGATGATACACATCATTATTTCAAACAAAATTAAGTTGATCTCATAATGATTGGAAAATATTTTAACAACATAATACTATAAATTGACAATTTCATCCATATGGCGTCCTCCTCCAACCAATGGAGGGCCCCTAGCCACTAATGGTTCATTAAAACATCAACAAAGAGTTGTAATTGTTTTGTTAATCTTAATCACAAAAGATAGACCAATAGTTCTAGTGATGAAATACAAATCAACATGCAAGGAACCCAAAAAAAAAAAGAAGATGGAGTTTTAGGCCATAAAGACTTGACATACCAAGCAATAAATGTAGTTGTACCATTTAAGAACAAAATAATGGGGAAAATTCTCAAATCTGCCCCTTTGAGGCATGCGCATTGGATTATCAAAGATCAAAGCTTTTACCATGTAAAAACTAATGTGATAGGAATATTATGTGGGAAAAAAAAACTATGCAATAAGACCACATTGACTTTTGGTTATGGATTTTTGGGCATCATGTCTAGCTAGATGGATGGATGCAATGTCTACATCATGAATTACGGAATGGTATAGTGTCTTTTGGCTTTGGCTTTCAATAGATGTGCCATTGTGTTTTGTATGTAATGAACATTATTGACGTGATGAATAAGGACAACATTGTTGACAAAAATGTTATTGTTGTGTTTATGTTGTAGGATTCTTGAATGTAACTTTCATGAGCCATGGCACAAGACTTTGGACTATAGGAAGCAAGAATACTAAAAGGATAAGAACATGAAGGGGAATATTGGTGCACAACTAAGTTCAAATAGCTAAGTTTGCTACATGATTTGCGTCTTTTCATAGTAGAATTGTTTGTTGTCGGCATTTATGAGTAGTGAGCAAGAGGGATTTCTTGTGGCAATATTAGAGCTTGTTTTGGTCTGGATTAGGTCACCATATTACTTCCATGTGCATTTGATGATCAGAATAATGTGATCAGAATAACCTGAACATGTACCGATATAAGTGGATTGTGTGTAGGAAGTGATGAAAGAGGCTGAAAGGGAAAACATAAATGGCAAAGCATTTATGATCTTCCAAAGAGATTGTGGGTGTGTTGTTGAAATGTTTGTCAAGATCTGAGAATGGGAGGTTTCAGACCAGATCGGTGAGATTGTGTGTTCTCCCAATTATGGGAAGGGTTTGAAAACAACAAGTTTTCAGGTGTTGTGAGAATGGGAAAAGCAGGGATACCAGGGAGAAGTTCTTGTTGATTCCTTGTGATAAAGCTGCAGAATGTGATAGTCTGAGGACTTTGGGTTATAATAGAGGTTGAAGGGTGAATTTTAAACACTGGAAGAGCTGGGAAGAACAGTTGGGGAAATCTGAGTGACTGTCTTAATGTTAAGGGCTTTGGCAGATTACATATATGTTGGGCAGGGATGTGAAATGCCATTTACAAATTTTCCCATGATGTTCAAGGAGAGGTTCCAGAGGGGTTTCATTCCACTAGATCCACATTAAATATCTTAGGATTGATAGTTTAGGAAAAAACCTCTCAAATAGTAGTCATCAATAGCTTTACTAAGACAGTTGATAGTACAAGCAAGCGGAACCTCTTGCTTATGAGGGAACATGTTTTCTTGAGAATGTCAGCGATATGAATTGTGTTGTTGTATGCACTAGGAGTATGGGCAGAGATGTGATTTGTTGCACTCCCCAATTTTTGCCACAATAGACCAAGTTGTGAGCCAAGATCCCATTACATAGGGCACATTTATCAATATGTTTATAAATAGATCCTGGAGCATTACACCTGTTGCTTTGCATGGAAGTTGAGATTTTTCTAACTTGTAAGGAGGACCAGAATCCAGATATTCTGATATGCAGTTGCCTTGTCCAGCATGTACTCTTCTAAGTAGATTTGAAGATTGGCTATTCACAGCGTCCATGTACACCGTAAGGTTACACCTAAACATTAGGTACATGCAGCTCCCTTGCAACAAGAGAAAGCTCGCCGCATGATAAACCACCTGGTTGTGCATGTAGATTTGCCTCGTCCAAAGTGCACAGTTTGAAGTAGGTGTGTTGACTGTTCCTTCCCAATGTGCAAGACAAGTAAATTTAGGTGAATGAAGGCATGTCTTCCGATAAACCATTCCATTGCATGTGTAGTCTTAGTTTACACATATTTCTATACAGTGCACGACCTGCCTTTGGGTCCAGAAATATTAAATTGAAGAGCTACCGCCACTAGAGGCTCCAAAAATTTGGTTGAAAAATGCATTTCTTCAATACTGTAGTCAGTTTTGAATTGTGGAAAATCTTTTTGTGAGTTGATGGAATACTACACAATGAGTTTTGCAAAAAAACTTGGGAAAATTTTGGAATTTTTTTTTTCTGAAATGTAAATTCAACTAAGTTTGTTAAAATTTTGGGAAAACTTGACAAATTTTCGAAATCTCAAAATTGAAAAAAAGACTCCTGGCACTCTCTTGTTTTAACTTTGATGAGAGTAGACCAAATTTAAGGTGATTTTTCTTTTCAGTGAATTTATTTTGACTGACAGTGGAACCAACCTCCCCTTGCTTGCATGAAGATAGATACAAGTTTCCACATGGTATCAAGATATTTATGAGCTGTTTTTTTCTCATGTGTTTTTATGGTTAAAATCTTGGTGATAATCTCACTATTATCTTTAGCCCCAGGGAGGTGAAAAAACTCGATTCTTCTAGATGCACCCACCCACACTTGTCCATTTTTCCACAGCCTCCACATTGCAGCTGCGCACTTTTCTCAGATGTGGTGATCCTACGGTCCTAGATGTGCTCACATGTACAAGACTACAACTGTTATTTTGGAACATTGAATTTGTCATTTTTCAACTTCTATTGTTTTGGAATATCAACCCCAAATTTGTCCACCTTTGGAGGAGGAAGAATCACATATGTGTGTCACTCAAAGGCATTAACCATTGAAATTTTCACTTTTTACATTACGTCAATACATGGTAAATATAATTACATAAGTGATTAGCACTCTAATCTTAAATCATATATGTGACCAACCATGAATACATGATTGCTAGTCCATATGGCCTTGTGGTATTTATCATTAGTCACAAAAATAATGTAATTGTAAATGTCATTTATGATCATGATTTTCGTAATTGTAGAACATTTTCAATATTCAAATTTTAATTTTGAAATAATTATAATTATTTTGATTAATGTCTTGCTACCATATGATAGCCTATAATGAATTCAAGATTTTATTAACCATTTTTTAATTAACATGTGGCAATTTAGAACAATGAAATTATTTTTTTCTACCAATTATATGATGTCATGTGATAATCAACTTTTAGTCAAATAAAAACACTTGAAACCTAAGCTAGGCACCATAGGTTAAGCAACCCTAGCATACATGCAAAAACTTAGGGGGATTAGGCTAAGTGACCTAACCTAGGTTAAGCTAACCACCTATCTCCTAAAAAAGCTACTCACTTATATTCCTAGGAACCTAAGTAATATATAAGATAAAGATAAAATGACTTGAACTTTCACCTCCACTTTGCGGGGCCAAGTCCTTTACCATTGTACCACCACATTTTTTTTTGTATCAAACATAGTTATCACAAAGATATGAAATATAAGTGTTTTTTAGCCAAAATTATCCTACGGCACCCTAAGCTAACCTAAGCCACCCAACCATATAATGTAAGCCTCCATAGGCTATTTTAAAGTTCCTAAGGTGAACCTAGGTAACTTAGTTTAACTTGGGGTTATTTAAGTTAAAATAAGTTATTCAAATTTAACCTAGGTTAAATTAAGCTATAATAGACTAAACTTGGTTAAACTATAGTATATAAGGCTTAACTAGGTTATTTAAGTTAAACTTGGTTATAACAAAATAAACTTACGATCCATATTAGGTTATACTTAGCTAAATTTGCTTAACTAAGTTATTTACATTAAACTTGGCTAAACTAAACTATAATAAGTTAAACTTGCCTAACTAGGTTATTCTAGTTAAACTTGGCTATACTAAGTTAAATTTGATTATTTAAAACTATATTTGGTTATATTTGGTTGAAGTATCTTATTTAAGTTAAACTTGGCTCTATTAGGCCTTACTTGATTAAATTAAGGTATAATAAGTTATATTAAATTAAACTTGGTTTAAAATAAGTTATTTAGATAAATTTGGCTATGTATGCTATACTTGGTTAAAATAGGTAAGTCCATTAAACTTGGCTATACTATGTTACAATAGGTTAAAATTTGGTTTAAGTATGTTATTTAAATTAAACTTGAATCTTATATTAGGCTATATTAAACTATATTAGATTACACTAATGTATATTTGGTTAAACTAAATTAAATTATATTATACTTGGTTAAAATAGGTTATTTAAATTAAACTAGGTTATATTATAATATATTTGGCTATACTTGGCTAAACTAAATTATACTAGGCTAAACTTGACTAAACTAAATTAAACTCAACTAAAATAGGTTGTTTAGATTAAACTTGCCTACATTGTGTTATATTAAACTATATTTGGCATAAATTGGCTATATTAAATTATATATAATACATTAAACGTGGGTAAATTAAGCTATATTAAACTAAACTTGGCTAAAGGAAGTTTGTTATGTTATATTTCACTAAAATTAACTATGTTAAACAATATTACACTAAATTTGGCTAAAAGAAGTTATTGACATTAAACTTGGTTTAAATGGGTTATATTAGGCTATATTTAACTAAATTTGGCTAAAGAAATTATTTAAATTAAAATTGGCTAAACTTGGCATGCACATGGCATGTTCAAAATAGTCTATATTTGGTTCCAACTGGTTAACTAAATTACTTAAGCTAAGTTAGGTTTCATTTGTTTAAACTTGGCATAATTAAACTATTTCATTTAAGTTACGCTAAAGTTGGTTATAATTGGTTAAACTAGGTTACTTGGGTTAAACTAAGGCAAACTTCATCAAATTAAAATATTTATTTTAAAAATGGTAAATTTAAATTATTTATGCAAACTTGGCAAAACTTGGATCCTTAAGTTAATGTAAGCAAAATTTGGTTAAATTTAAAATATTTAGGGTAACCTAAGCTAATTTAGTCTATTGCAATTAAATTTGTTTGAACTAGGTTACTTAAACAAAATTAGGGTAGAACTAGGTTATTTGTTAAAATTAAGTTAAATGAGTACATTTAAACTAAACAAGGTTAGTTGGACTATATAAAACTATTCAAACTAAACTTATAAACTAAATTTAGCAAAGGTTAATTTCAAAAGTTAAATTGAATTTAATTTTAAAATTTTAAATTCAATCAATTAAATTTAAAAGTTAAACCAAAGCCAAACCTAGGTTAAACATAGATCAATTTATACTAAACCTTACCGTAGGTTCATATTTTATTTTATTTTATCGTTGATCAAACAAATTCAACTACAACATGACTACTAATTGTGTAATCTAATTATAATCATATTTATAGTCATGTAATTCTAATAATGAAGCAATCACGAAAGAAAATCGTTTTGTGAATCTTATCACTCAATTATGGGTCTAGATTAATGCTTCTTCCATCCTCATCAAGCACAAGCTTTTAGAGTTCATAAAGCTTGTTGAAATTACATGTGTTTAAGTTTTTGGGTATATGAAAAATGAACATTATTTTTTGATATGGACATTCATGAAAAATAAGTTGAAAAATTGTTTGACTTGGAACTTGAATCTATGCACTTGTTTTTAAACACAATAGTTTTACAACATTTAGAATTTTCTTTTTAATAAGCCATGACTAGGTGACAAAACACCAGAAAACATGATATTAGTTTTATGTTTTAAGGCAAATGACTTATTTTCTGAAGTAATTATTTTTTGTTTGGCCTAAGTTGGAACTTCAGGTGTGTTATGGGTGCAGGCACACTACTGCTGCACATAGGCAAATTTTCTTTGAAATTGGGGTTCAACTCCCCTAGCAATGTATTGAATGTGTTGTTCTTGAAACTTTACACTTGTTTTTAAAATTTTAACTTTATAAAAAGAACTTGTGAGATTGTAATGGTTTAAATGTTCAATCAATGAATCATAAAATTTGAAAAGAATGATCTACAAATGTGGGTTGCACATTGGTTCATTTTCTTGACTTCTTTGATATATTTATCACCAATGCTCACAATTTACAAATGTTTAAACAATGTTTTTTTTTCAAATTTCAAATGTTGCATCATTGGTTAGCATCCAAAGAGGGATTTAACATTAAATGATGATAGGTCTTTAGAACTTGTTTAAACAATAAAAAAACAAGTTAAAATTTTGTTACCAAACTAAAAGAAAAATCCAAATGTGATGAACTTTTTTCTTCAAAATTTGGAAAAAATTTCCAGGGAAAAGGTTTATATTGTGACATAATATTCCCTTATTATTATTATTCACATTTTGATGAAACTTTAGAGAAAACACCCCAAAAAAATTATGTGTTGAAGTCACCGAATGTTTGCTCAAAATTAGGCAAGATAGCCAAAGTACTAAACAGTTTGCCTACCAAGGCAAGGATATTGTGTTTAGATTCATTATAGAATATAGTAGCTTAAGGGATTTTGACCCCAAGGTAATAGGTCTATTTTTAAATGAGGATTTTTGAAAGATGATATTTTGGCTTGTGTTGAAACTTGAGATTAGTTATAGAGTTATGATATCTTGAAGGATTTTGGTTTGTTTTAGAGGGTTTTTTTAAGATTATATTTTTGCATGGTCAAATATTTGAGTTTTCATAATTCTTCTTTTGCCTTAAGATACTTTTTAATGTAAATGGCAAGGCCACAATGTGACACATCCCTTGTTTGAATGGTCAAAAGCTTGCTCTTATAATAACCATGATAGCCAGTCTCATGACCATGTAAAATTTTAAGAATCAAAATTTTGAAATCTAACTTCAATTTTCAATCACAATTTGCAAAATAGTCATATTACACCTTGCGCCTGGCTGAATTGAGCCAGTCCAGTTACTTTCAAATTCATAAAAAGAAGCGATGATCAGACCATACTTCTTGAACTCCGTCATCCGAGTTTGCGCAGTCCAACAATAACTGAGAGATTCAGAACATAACAATCAGCATTCAGTGAAGCATTAATACCAGTAATTGTAAACACTGCAGACGTGATAATGGCATAATATTAATATCAAAACTCCAAATCCACAAAATCTGAATGAACAGATGTCATGAAAAAGACCTAAAACTGCCCAGAGCCACTGTGTATTTAATAATTCAGATTCTGCAAAAGATCACTGGCACAGGTCCAAGTTCCCAAAGGCAACTAATTCCTTTACAAGCTTCTGATGGTGAAGGCCCTGTGTGCCATTTCATTTTATTGGCCTTGCCTACCAAGGCAAGGATATTGTGTTTAGATTCATTATAGAGTGTAATAACTTAAGGGATATTTGAAAGATGATATTTTGGTTTGTGTTGAAACTGGAGATTAGTTATCTTGAAGTGATGATATCTGGAAGGATCTTGGTTTCTTTTAGAGGATTTTTTTGAAGACTATATTTTTGGGTTTTATTGACACCCTTGTATCGAGGATCAACAATCAACTTGGCTTTTGATGAACAAAATCCCACTGCTCACTATTGATGATTCATATTGTGCTCCCAACCCACCACAAATAACAACCACACCACACTCCCATCCCTTTTTGAAGGATGAAAGGTCACAAGACTCGATGACTATTTCTACTTGAGGCCACAGTGACCAAATAAGTGCACCACCACCACCAGTTCTACACATCTTTAGTTCTTTCTTTATGCAACTTAGTTTTTCTTAGTCCACTAAGGCTCAACATTAGGTTTTGCAACAATTGATTAGGCTTACAGAACTGCTTTAAGAACAAATCAGTTGCGCAACATGGGTTGATTCCATCTGAGAACCTTGGGAATGATAGTTAGAATTTTTTTTAAAACTGGAAAAGCAAAATCCTTCATTTCCAAAGAAGTTCCAGGATTGAGAGAAGGTTTGATAATACATTTGCCTGCACATATGCAGATGCTGATGATGTCAAGTCTACACAGTGGGCATATGTTACTCTTTGAAGGTTTATAACATCTGGTTTTCTGATTGATGTTTTGTTAGATGGATATATTATAGATAACTTGTTAGGCAGAACTCAGCTCTAGCCTAGTCCTAGGCCCCTTATTTTGCAAATCCCTTGATCAGATGGCTTTACCCTACAAATACACATACCTTATGGGAGCTTACAAGCATAATAAGTCCATATAGGTTACATGCCATTGTACTGCTGTGGGTGGAGTTGAATGTCTTTTTTTCCAATTTTGTGATGTAGCCAAAGTGGCAACAATCCATAGGAAGATTTAGCCATGTATAGAATTTTAGCAAATTTTCTTAAATTTTGATCAAATTCTGCCTATTGAAAAGCTAAAAAAACACTTGATTGTATCACTTTTAGTTTTTAATTTCTCTTTTAGGTTATATATAGCCAGGAGGAAAAAAAAAACAAAAAAACAAAAGCTAGTGGAGATACTGTTATAAGAGCAAGATGGACGCCATATTTATGTGCCCTTTACAAGCATTGTCATGGGCCTGACAAGTGTATTGCCCAATGATGGCCCCCCAATAGGCAGGGTTCAGAACCAGCCAGATTACACATCCCACAATAAGCAGGGTTTAGAACCAGCCAGATTACACATTCCCTAACTACCAATGGGCCACAGTGAACCAGCACCCGCCAGCGCACTGTGAAGGATGGATGATAAGTGGTCAGGAAACGGTTGTCTGTTGGGTTTCAGTTCCCTAATTAACCATGGTGGTTAGCTCAGTTGCTTTTTTAAACTACCTATTTACTAACAACCCACAAGCAGGTTGTTAGTAGGTAGGTAGTAAAAACAGCCCTTCCGTGTTTAGATGTATAAACCATCTACTTATCTAGTAGTTACCTCTTTTCCTACTTATCTACCTATATATGAGACCTATTTCCTACAGAATTGGTTACCAAGGTGAAACCAAATATTAACTCAGTTGAGATTCACCCACAACTGAGTAGTAATGGGCATCCAGTGGATGTTGTGCTGGTGGATGTTGGTTCACTGTGGCCCCTAAGAATGCAAAAGATCAACTGGTTTTACTTCCAGCCATGGGCACACCCAAAAAGTATCTAAAGATATGTTTGGGGGGCCTGTAAGTATTTGTTTGCAGTGCTAGCTAACAATCATCATGCACATAATATTCGCTCTGCAGGTGGAACTTAAAATAAAGCGGACTGCCCGTTCTTTTCTTTGAACGAGCACTTTTCTTTTGTTGTCTGTGTTTTGAGAATGAATATGGGCCGCAATTTGCATCGGCTTCGCACATGCGCCAGATCTTTTTTTTTTTACTGCGTGTTGTGTGCGGAAAAGCGATCCACAATGAACAACTGGAAGATAGTGTCGCTGTTTTTTGTTCCCTCCCTGGAATCGTCAATTGCATGGTTGCATGTAGGTTTTTTTTCAGCAAATCGGACTGTTGTGCTGCATGGAGGAGTTTGTCATCAAAGTTTTCAATTTCATCACAGATCAAAATTTCCAGCGAGGGTTAGATTATCGTTTGTGTTTCGTCAGTTGTACTATAGAAGAAGAAGCAGCTCGGCTATTCAGCTGCTCCTCTTCTTCGTCTCCTTCGTTGTTGTCTTCTTCTTCTTCTTTTTCTTCTTCAGTAGTAGTAGCAGTAGTTTTTCTCAAAAATGTTCCGAGCTGGGAGCTGCTGGCTGTGTACCTCTTTCGGTTCTTACTTAGTACCGGCTATCAGAGCTTTGCTGCTAGTGTGTTCGTAATATATCCCTTGGCATCCAACTGTTCTTCAGTTCCGCTCTCCAAATTTCTTGGAAGACTGAGCTCGCTTTAGGTAGTAAACTCTTAATCTCCCAACTTCCAATGCCGCTAGTTCTGTGATGTTTTTGCTTTTCTTTTTTTTTTGGATTACTGCTAACAGGGCTTTGGACTTTTCAGTATCCAATCGTCATGGCATAAAAAGTGTAGGTGCATTTTAGTCACTCACTCTCTCTGAGAAAAGAGCTTGGTTGAATCTCACAAGCAGCCATTTTCGGTCTTGAATTGATTCTTCTAAACGTTCGGCGAAAGATGGTGAAAGTTAGCAAAATGAATGCAAGTGTTATTGCTAAAAGAGAACCAAATGGAGCTGGTGGGTCGACGCCAAAACCCGCTCGCACACGGAAACTTGCCACTAAAAACACGGAGGACAAAGCCCAGGTCGCAAGCACTGGGAGGAGCTCAATTTACAGAGGAGTAACACGGTATGCCATTCATCTAGATTTCTTCTATAGGTCTAGTGCGAAGCCCTAGTAGTGTATTGCACCTTGTTCTTTCTAAGGAAGCACGTTCTACCCATCAATTTTTGGTATTGTAAGTTCTAGTCTTCATAAGGAACAAAGATAGAACAAATGCCGTTCTAGCTGTGTTCCTGTAAAGCAGCTTGTAAGTTTGTGGGATGGGTTGATCACGCCTCGTGGAATCGATCCTACACTCATCTGCATAAGTTCCCACTGAGGGTTCTGTGAGGTTTCTGCAGGCACAGATGGACGGGAAGATTTGAAGCCCACTTGTGGGACAAAAGCTGTTGGAATGACAAGCAAAACAAAAAAGGAAAACAAGGTTTCTTTCGCCTCTTATAAACCCTTCATTTTCCCTCCAGCTAGCTCAAGGAAATATCCCTTTTGAATTATGAATCATGGAGCTGCTCTGTTCAAGGTTTTGATTGTGTAGGCTGAAATTGCAGGGTAGACATGTATTTTTTAGGGTTAGTTCGTGGGATTCCTCTAAAGGTTAGGATTCTTGTACATGTTCAGAAGCTGATTCTTTGAGGGCCTGTTTGCTTCATGTGAGGATTTTTGTTACATTGTGGTACTGCTTGACTCTTTTCGGCTTCCCCCCATCTGCAGTATATCTAGGTGAGACTCTGTTGTTGACTACTTTTATTTGAAGCAAAATCAGACTAAAGTATCACACTAAATGAGTGCAAGCATTCAATGGTTCAATGAGTGGGTACCACAGAGACATTTGCAATGAATTACATTATTTAAACCATGGTAGTGATTCGTGGATCAGCAGTACTTCAAAGATCTATTCTGTGTGAGATATCTTGTTCTAGCAAGAACTGCTTGTTGCACTCTTTCATCTCTAGGCTCATAAGAAAGACAACCCTAAATTTCAACACATTGAAAGGAATTTAGTCATGGAATCTTAGAAAACAGATGTTGGATATCCTCTTACCTATTGGTAGACTAATAGGCATTGTCTATAATTGAATTGCAGGAGCTTATGATGATGAAGAAGCTGCTGCACGGGCTTATGATTTGGCTGCATTGAAATACTGGGGCCCTGAAACTCAAGTCAACTTCAAGGTACTAAAATTAATCTTCTTGTATCCATCACATGGAAATTCATGCCCTCTCTTGTAATGAACCAAAGAGTTTCGGTTCTTTTCTGTGCATAGAAAAGGAATTCCTCATCTCTGGATGTCATTCAGGATATATTTTTATAATATTACATTGTCTCAGTTTGTAAGCCTGTTTCTGGAGAATAATTCCAGTCATCAATTACTGTACCAAGCATTATATGTTATTTAACTGTTGATGGTCTTTCTAGTTGTTCAACTAGCTTCTACATCATAGCACTCATTTGATTTATGATATATTTTTATCTAAGAGCATTTGATAATTTGTTTACATTGGCAATTATGTAGCTTGAATCAAATGTTGATGATGAATTAATGGAAACCCTTGTATTATATTTGTTGGCAGATAAGTGGGTATGAGAAGGAAATCAGTGAGATGAGAAACATTTCAAGGGAAGAATACTTGGCCACCCTCAGGAGGTGACCTCTTTCTACATGTGCTTCTACTCTTACCAGACTATTTTTGGCCAATATTCAGCTGGGTGTTGTTCTACAGGCTGCTTGTTATTTTATTGCATATTTCTATCATGTTCTTGCCATGGGTGCTGTGCATCTCTTGCAGTTTGATCTTATTCTCCACTTTTTTGTTGAAGTCTGCCACATTGTCCAACTTGTGTTAATGTTTCACATCTCCTTTGTCTGTCTCATAATCTATAAGTGCAGGAGAAGTAGTGGCTTCTCAAGAGGAGTCTCAAAGTATCGTGGTGTTGCAAGGTCAAGTATTACCAGCATTCATTTGTTTGACTTGCAAGGAATGTTTGGAATTGATTTTCAACACTTATCTAATTACTGTAATTTAGCTATGCTCTCTCTAAAACATAGCATCCTGAGGTGAATGCTAAACAAGAGACAGTTCCAAGTTTCAAGTTCCAAATTTGCCCTGCAATAAGGATTGTCTTCCTGTCCTTGCTTTCTTTTGCAGACATCATCACAATGGACGCTGGGAAGCCAGGATTGGTCGAGTTTTTGGGAACAAGTATCTTTACTTAGGCACATACAGTAAGTATGGCTATTCCTCTATAAACCAGATAATGCAGAAATATCCCACACATTTGATACATTGTTTGCCTGGACCTCCCTTGCAGTTAAAATATTGTGTTGTTCTTCATGGCAGGTACACAGGAAGAGGCAGCTGCGGCATATGATGTTGCAGCAATACAGTATAGGGGCCCTGCTGCTGTCACAAACTTTGAGTTGAGCCGCTACACTGAGTAAGGATAATCATGGAAAACTATCCCTGAAGTTTGAACACTAATGTAAACCCTAAACCTGCACCAGAAGTCCTAGGCACCTCAAAACTTTTCCTTTTTGTAGTGCACTATCTCTACATATTGCACATGAATAAGCCTTATACTGGAAGTTCAAGTAAAATCAGTAGTTGGAGCACCAGTTTTCTGCAACCATGGCAAACCTTATAATTTGAATCCACCTGCTTATTATGTTCACTCCAACTAAAGGGTGCCAGATGAAGATGTGACACAATTATTGTGTAGCCTTGTGTTGCCTTAACACTAAACACCCAAACCCACTTTAATCCTTGCCTGTTTGCAGATTGCAGAGATTGGGGGAGCTTGAGAGAACTTATCGCATGGGCAATAACACAACTGCATGTCCTGAGCAGGAAAACATTTCCATGCCATGCCCCAACATATCTATCAGCAGTGGTTATGTTTCTCCCTGTTCCCTGGCAAATGAGGAATCTGTTGCTCCTTATCAAAGTGCTTCAAATATTCCATCTGCTTCTTTTGCAAATTACATCCCCCAGGACTCATCACCACTTTTCCCTATGGCCATCAGCAAAAGCTTGGAACTCCCATTCCATGAGTTACCAAAGGTTGAGTTGACTGCAGGACCTACAGCTGAATTGAGTACTTCACACAAATACAGCTGTATCAATTTTGTGAGGGAGAAATTATATTCAGAGTCAGATGTGAGTACAGCAGTGGCAGGGCTATCAGGGGGGCTAGTAATGACCAAGCGGTTCTATGATGATGAGACAGATGACAATGATGTTGGCACAACCACTAAAGAAGAGGTGTTCTCTGTAACTCCATTGCTGGAAAGCCTTGATGGGATTTTGGCTAGTGACCACCAGCCAGCAGATGCATCAGAGACTTGGATGCATGATGATTTTGCATCCTTTGACACAAGCCCATTTTTCAGATCTGATTTTGATGATCCAGCAGATTTTATTGTGGGGGCAGAAATGCAGCAAGAAGACTTATTTTTGGATTTCATAATTCCAAAGCCTTGTCCATCTCTATGTCCATTCCCCATTAGCACATGCTACTAACTCTCTAAAGCACTGCTTAAGGTCTTGAGTCTTAACCCATGATCCTTCAAAGAGCCAACAGAAGGAAATGGATTGATTGTCAGTACACTGGCACATTTTACTCTACACATTGTCAATTTGATGGTGGCCAAAAGCTTAGAAACACAATGGCTTTCAAATCACTATTTGATTGCCTGTGACCAATCAAGAAACAAGTTATACAACAGTCAAATGGCTTTTTTGTACAGATAAAAAGAGGAACATTTGTATTGCATATTGTACAGTTCACATTGATTTTAACACACTTTGTGGTTGAGACACTGCTATAGAGTTATAGAATTTCAAGTGTGTCTGGATTTTGTCATGAGATTGGACCAAAAAAATGGTCTGACAATACTGGGATTCCACTTTGGCGGATAGGCAGATCACACGGACATTGCATTTCAATCCTTGAAGTTTTGTGGAGGCAGGTATATATGGTCCTTTGTCAGGATGGACAACTTGTGCCTTAAGGTTGTTGCCAAAATTAATATACTGGAATAGTGTGGAATTCAACAAAAAGTGTTGTGAGCACATCAGACAAAGGTGAAACCTTATGACTAGAAATAATTATAACCAACCAGGTGGGAATAGATGGTCTTCAGGATAGCCCAGCAAGACATTGCCACTGATGATTATAATGGGACAGATACAAGGAAAATCAATCGTAGAAAGGATGCACAGCTGCCACTCCTGTGTTCTCAGATTCAATTTTGTTTGGTACCCATTGCATGTAGTCAAAGTTGGAGTCACAAACATGGCCTAGAGCAAGTAGCCTATACCACTATCTTGTGTTTGAGGTTGGGGCAGGTTAACATTTGATTCTAAAGTTAAGCTACTGTGCTACTTTCTTGGCCTTGCCTGCCAAGGCAAGGATATTGTGTTTAGATTCATTATAGAGTATAATAGCTTAAGGGATTTGGCTCCTAGGTAATAATAGGTCTATTTGTATATGATGATTTTTGAAAGATGATATTTTGGCTTGTGTTGAAACTTCAGATTAGTTATAAAGTTATTATATATCTTGAAGGATTTTAGAGGATTTTTTGAAGATTATAGTTTTGCATGGTGAAATATTTGATTTTGCATAAGTAATATTTTGCCTTAAGATACATTTTAATGTAAATGGCAAGACCACGGTGTGACACACCCCTTGTTAGCCATAGAACATTGACATTTGCTAGACTCTGTACTCTGCCATGAGTTCAAGCAGTCGAAGAAAGAAGTTCAAAGTACCTCCAACCCCAGGAACCAGCTCTGATTTCCCAACATAGTGCCAGAATTCTAGAGGGGATCGACCAGTGAGTGCCCTGCTGACTCAGAAATTCAGGAAGGGCTTTACAAAGCCTGAGTGGTGATCAATGATCATCCATAGGAGGAAGTTAGAAAGATGATTATCATCCCTAGGAAGATTTAGCAAAATCTAGTTATAAACCAGATATGAAGTACAAATATTTTAATTAATATTCATGGGCTATGGTTACACATTGGAAACCAGGTATGGAAATGTGGCGATTTTACTTTTCATTTTTGCTCACTTTTGATGATTGAAACCAGTGTTGTTTTTCTGGTGGCAAAAATTTCGCATCTTGGTGATTTATTTTTTCAGAACAGAAATAGAATAGAATAAAATGATAAAATAAAAAAAAATTGGATGGTTTTGAGGTTTTGATTGTCTTTTTATGATTTTTTTTTTTTTAAATCATCACAACTAGACCTAGGTTGTCAGTTGTAGCAGGACTTTTGAAATATATGCTACAATCCTTAAAACTATTTGGGATTAAACTATTTGGGAATCCCTAATTAGTGGACCTACTTCAGAAATTTGAAAACAAAAGCCCCTAATGAAAACCCTTCAAAATCAGACTTCGTTTTCAATTTTTTTGATTTTTACTTTCACCTTTTGACAAATTTTCACAATAAAGAAAAGGCTGACATTCTAATGCATTGCATTACACACCTGTGTGTACATACATACCTGAAGACGTATATTCAGGTATGTACCTAATGATACCTGTAGTCAAATTTTGTCAAAATGCGAAAAAATACAAATAAGAAGGGAATATTCTGTTGGAATATTCCCACTTTTCGGGAAAATTTTCCAAAATTTTGAGATTTTTTCTTTTTTCCCCCCTGCCACAGTTGGACTTTGTTTTCTTAAAACGGTTTAGTCGCCATCTTTTAACTAGTTTTTAAACTGTTTTAGTCACACCATGTTTACAACTAGTTTTAAAATTGTTTAGATGCTAAAGAATCATTACATATAGTAAATGACGTCGGGATGAGAAATGAAGCCTCCCCTGAATCCGTGCGTCCCATCATCCGTCCCGTCATCCCTCTGTCCATCCGTCCGGTCATCCATGCGAATCGACACCCTGGAAGGTCTGAGGTTGCCGGCTACACACCATCCCTCTGCTGAGTCTGACACTGCAGCTTTCTGCCCGCCAAGAATGGGAAGGAAATAAACCAGGAATGAAATAATAATAATTTAAGATGATGATGTTGTTGTTGCAGAAATGTTGCAAGTTAGCCAATAGCACCTGGGTGTTTAACCCATATGCT
>Ga0116229_10002734_pt1 | contig 28702 bp, 30 predicted proteins | sample S1TSphgellanicum_3_FD_87313 | JGI IMG/M metagenome (GOLD analysis project Ga0116229, IMG submission 87313) | Host-associated microbial communities from peat moss isolated from Minnesota, USA - S1T2_Fc - Sphagnum magellanicum MG | ecosystem: Host-associated > Plants > Peat moss > Unclassified...
TGAGACTCAGCATTAAATGCACGAGGCGCGAGAACATTTACAGCTACAGCACACAAAGTAGCAGCAGAGATTGGTTGAAGGCATTCAGGAAAAGCAAGGACAGGGCAAACTCAGTTTAGCACCGAATTTGCTGCTAAACTGAGTTTCATGCCCCCTTGAAGCTTAGTGTAATTTTTTTTACCTGTTTTTTGAAATCTCATCCCCTATGTGACCAAACAAGGGGCTCTGGTGACGTCTTTTCCTGACTTTCCGGACAACTTTAATATTGCCATAAAAACTCCAAATGAAATTAATGAATAGCCCAAAAACTCCATGTTCATTTCAACGATAACCAGCTCCTTTCACCCACAGATTTGGAGGAGGGCTCAAAAAGAATTTAAGTGGAAGCCAGTTTGGTATTAAAAATGTGCTAGTGGGGTTCACGCAGAACTGCTACACCAGCTTTTCTTACTTTTCCCCATGTTCCCATGAGGTTCCCAAGTTTTCCAAAAACGTTCCCAATAGCACCTTAGTTATCCCATATGGTTTTGCCCAAAGTTCAAGTCTCATCTTATAAACTGAAAAGGTGGGGTATGGAGCAGATTTGTTTTTATTTTGCAGCTGGCAGTCCAAAGAAGTCCTTCTATCGGGGAGTGCCTGATGTTCCAAAACTTTTTTGTCATGGGCCAATCAATATGGCCCCTTCAAAGGAAAAAAAAGGAAAAAAGTTGTGAGCACATCCATGAACAAGGTGTCACAAACACTGGCCTTGACAATAGATAAGATGTTATACATGTGCATTTATGTATGTATACAAATATATATATTACTATGGGATTTATTTGTATGTATCATCACACAAGATTATATCTATTGTAACAACTATATGCCTGGACTTTGGTCTTTACCTCTTGTTTCTTTTTCTCTTCCTTTCCTAGGTATTTCTTTTTATAAATTTTGGCAGGGTTTCATCATCTTTAGTGTTAGAGTTATTATGTAAATAATAATTTTTTTTTTTACATTTCTAAGCATTCTCTTCATAAAAAATAAAATGAAATGGCTTTGATTTTAAAAAATTAACAAATATATATACATATATATAATTATCAAAAAACTAGTAAGTCAATCCTAGAAACTCCCTAGAAACCCATCGATCCACCACTGGCCAAAAACATTCCCATTATTCATTGCAAAATTCCAAAATTTTAAAATCCAAAATTCCAAAATCCAAAATTCTTTGGAGATGTTCCAATAGAGCATATGCAGTTAATGAGTGCTCTCAAAAGTCAACACTAGTGCACATTCAGATCTGGCTGCAAGTGTTTGGGAACCTTGTCCAACACCAGTGAAATCTTCTGCACTGATTTGGGCCTACACCGTGGTTCAGGAACTCCTAGTGGCACTACCTCCTCTAATATCCTCAGAGAATTCACAATAAGTCCTAATAGCTCATCAGACTGCTCTGGCCACTTAGGCTGGACATAAGACATCCACAACACATGAGATGAGTGCATAAATAAGAATCAAAGGAGAAGGAGTAACTGGAAAACTGAACTGTTGATGAACTTGAAACAGGCTGCATAACACACAAGCCGCAGCCCCTCCCACCAGCAATTCCATAGCTGACGAATCATTGCTTTGCACTGCCTGTGTTCCAGAAGCCCCATCAACCCCTACTTCAAGACGTTGCTTCATAGGACTCAGCCCACCTTCCCGTGTATCCACAGCTGAACCACCATTCCGCTAGTCAAGTCCGACAACTGTTTCCACACATTGAACGCAAACAAATCTGAGATACGAACCATTGGGCTGTTTATCTGTTTACACATGCAGGGACATATTCATTCCGACATAGCTCTTCTGTCTCTAGACTGCAGTGTAGATGCATAGAAAGGACACATGTTTTTTTCCTGACATCAGTACTTGCAGTTAAGACTGATATGTGTGTCCACAGGATTTTGAAGAATACCCATTTGAAGCTTGGTTATAAGAAGAAGATGCAGACCTGGCTGTCTTGTCCTCAGTGGAGATCAAAAGGCTCTTAAGCTTAGTTTGCAATTGTAGCAGTTCTGCCCCCCTCTCCTCCAGTTTCCTGCTTGGAAGATAGAAGTCGATTACATACACCTGTAAGCTTTGGACCTCTGAATCCTAAGCTTGATGACAAACCCAATATAGAGTAAGCAACCTTAACAGAATGAGAAACACATGAAGTTAGCTTCAAAGTACAAGGATGGAATTGAGAAAGAGAAAGCCAAGTAAACAGAATAGGAGCCTGATAACTACAATCTGTGGGGAAGGGACCTGGATTACCTGACGAGATTCAGCTGTAATTTCATCCGACTCATTGGCAACCGCCTTAGCAACTTCCAGCTGCTTCCTCAACATGAGCAGTTCATTGTTCCGAATGTTAAGCTCTTCTTGGAGACCCCATGCTGCAGCTTTGGTCAATTTAAGCTCTTGCTCCATTTGCAAGTCTTCGATCAACATTTCCTGGAGAACATTCATGTCAACTTCTAAGGTTGTAACCACATCTACCTTTTGTTTCAGCTCCCACCTCAGTGATTCCATCTCCATCCATGCATCACCAAGGGCTGTCTCAGCTACAACAGCTCGCTGCTGGTACGGAAATCAATCTAAACCCTAGAATGCTACTGAAACAGGAACAAGTACCCATGAATAGATAGGTACCTTTTTACCCCTGGTCACAAATGGATCGCATGTATAAGGCAAATTTGGATGATTGCCATCCTGATAAGAATATTGACTTGTGTCACTATTTGAGGCTGTCTAGTGTTGACATGCATATCACAGTTGCAAATTGAAAGCAACCTTGCTAGTGGGCATTCACAGGAAAATATTAAACAGGCCAAAGGAAATGAATGTGGACAGTACAAACAGACTGACCAGGCATCACGTGTCACGTTTGTACCGTCGACATTCGTTTCCTTTGGCCTGTTTAATATTTTCCTTGATGATTCTCGTTGCCTTTGCCTGCATGTTTTGATCCAATATTGCGGGGCGTATTGGAATATAGTTAGTTCAAGTCCTTTCCTTGGGACCAGTTATGTCATGAACTCACCATTCCATTCCGAGGGAGTTAGCCTCACATCAAATGAAACTTTGTCAGGAAAACACCCATAGGAGGACAGTTGAAAGATCCTGATGATCCATTGTGGGTCTCAATATGAGGATGACTTAAGCCGCACTAATCATGTTAAACCTAAACAGGAGAGTAGTTTCAGAGGACCCAGTCTTGCAAACTCTTGAAAGTTGCACACACCATACCAGTTGTTGACAACTCTTTTTAATGTACTTGCAGAAGCTTTCTCACCAATTTAGAACCCATTCATGTGCACAACTGAATTCAGTCACATGTGAGTGTCCAATGGTTAGCACCTAGTGACCAATGTGGCTTAGCTTTCCCATTACTTGTGCACCTGGTTTCAGATAATTGGTCACAGTATAATAAACAAGTGCAGAAATATCTTATAACTATTTTTATTTTTTGAAACCTTTTGAAATCCTTGCCTTCTCCAAATGAATCAATTTTAAAAAATTGTTTCATGGTTCACCATTCATACCTCCTTGGCTTCTTTTTCTTTTCGCTTTGACTTAAAATATTAGTCCTTTCCCATATTTTGAATTCAACTACTTTCAAAAAATTAATATCAGCCTTCAGCATTTCAATATTAACCTTATATGTCATGTAACAAAAGCACTAGATGATTTGTTGGGTATCCCAAAATGATATCATCAATCCTAACTCCTTTCAACTTTATGTTTTTGGCCAAAATATCGACACCTACCCGACTATAGGCACAGAAAAATTAATTGAGTATAAAACTTACCTTCAAGCTTTACCTTATTTTGATTGTTTAGAGGGCGACTGTGAAGTCACCAAATGAACTCCTCTGAAAATAGTTGTGCATATGTATTTGAACCTTCTTGTTTTTGGGGGAAAAAAGTCCTTAATTAGGAGTCTAACATTAAACCTGTTGTGAGTAAGAATATTCTCCTACACGAGATTTCATATGAGGCCGAAATTAGTTACATAGCAATTTTCTCTTTACAAAATAGTGACAATCTAACAATCAACCTCATGTATCTACAAAGATTAGCAATTTTCTAATCAATTCAACTGTAAAAATACATGAATTTACCAATCATTGAATTATCACATTGGAATAGAGTCAAAAAGAAAAGTTAAGCATTATTGCATTGAAAATGATTCAATGGTTCATTCAATGTCTGCACAAACATGGTTCATGTATTTAATTTAGTTCTCTAGAAATGGCCTAAGCCCCATTTTAAGGGGAAAATGACTTTTGCATACATTTTCATTTCATGGTATCGTTCAAGCCGGTTTAAGCAGGTTTTAGGGTTTTTGTGAAGCTTTTACATCTATCATCATTGGTTGAACTCTAGTTCACCACTTTTGTGGCAATAGCCATAGTTGTTCAATGATATTTTGTGTTACATTAAATGCATTGGATTGTTCAAGCTATTATAGACGTGAGATTAACTTCATGGCAATAAAAAATTTATATGGGTTTTTTTTTCATTGAAATACAAGACAAGGAGATCAAAAATAACTTAGTGAATACATACATAACAAGTGGCCCAAAATGTAAAGAATTAGTGTTAATATGCAACTAGACTTATTTTAATCAATCAAATAACAATCAAAAATAAAAATAAAAATTCAATGTGCAGTTGAAATATATCTACAAGACAAGTTGACCAAAAGAAAAACATTTTATGCATATATTCGTTGTTGCACGCACGCATTTTTTTGGCATTATTTTTTTGTCATTATTTTTTTGTCATTTATTTAGAAAAGTTGTCAATTGCACATTGAAATCAATTTTTGGTCCCACAATTTCTTTCAAAATTAGTTGTACGATGGTTTTGGTCACAAATTATAAACTTTAATTTCTATTCTTGTTATTCTTTCAATCACTTGTACATAACTTTCTATTATACATAAAAATTATTTCTTCTTCTACTTCTTTTTTGTGTTGTTTGTACCTAATTTTACTCACACATTAGACTCATTTTGAAGCCAATGGATGAGGCAAATTAGAATGTCTTGTTGTTTGAGTTTACTGCATTTGAAATAGAGGACATAACCATGCAACATTAAATTTTTTGGAACAAAACTCAATATCTATCTGAGTACCAATGATTAAATTATAATTTTTTATTTTATTTTATTTTTAATAAAAAGCAATGTACACCAAGTTTGGGTTTTTTTTTTTTGCCTTCGTCAAACAATATGGATTTGATTGATTGCACAATGTGTGTTTGAGCCACTTCAAACTAGAATTGCTGAAATCTTATGCAACTAGGGTACCCATTTCTGTTCACACTTATTAATCTTCAAAAACTATAGCCATTTATGAGTTGCCCAACCATTGAAGATTGCATTTTTGTACAATGTTGTTCCATTGAAGTAGGGCTGCACCTATATAGAAGGTTTACCACAATTATCCAAGGTGACCAATTAGGCGAATGACTGATCAATGGTCATTTTTAATCAACAATAAACTGGAAACTGGTCACAATTGATTTGGTTGGATGATTTTCACATCATAAGCAGTAGAAAATTTTCACTTTTATTATCTCAAAATTCAAGGTCAAAGGGAAAATTGGTGGATGTGTTTTGGAAAGATACCAAAACTACAAGGAAATTCCATTTAGGCATTGTAGTTTTAGAGTGCAATGAAGTTCAAATTTGACAAATTTATGTTGCCATCACATCAAAAAAGTTTTTGTCCCAAAATGAAAACTATATATTGCACATTTGGTTTACATATATTCTAGATCTTGTAGGTGGTTCTTTTACTGGCCTTGCCTACCAATCCAAGGATATTGTGTTTAGATTCATTGTAGAAGGATTTTGGCCCCTATGTAGTAGGTCTATTTTTATATGAGAATTTTTGAAAGATGATATTTTTGGCTTGCATTGAAACTTGAGCTTCATTATAGAGTTATGAAGAAACTTGAACAATTTTGGTTTCTTTGAAGATTATATTTTTGCAAGGTGAAATATTTGAATTTCCATAATTCTTCTTTTGCCTTAAGATACTTTTTAATGTAAATGACAAGGCCCCAGTATGACACACCCCTTGTTCTTTCGACTATCCTCCAAATATGATATATGCAACATCTCTGCAACAGTTCTGAAGTTGCCAAGCGTTAACCTACTCCCATAGTTTTTGGACATACCTTCTGTAAAACAAACACATATCTGCCAATAAGTTTGGCCACAAGTTGCATAGGGTGAGACCTCCAACACAATTCCAACTTCAATAGATTTTCTTATTGACTATCTTATGCAATGAGAATGAAACAGGAACAAATTGAGGTCCATTTGGACTTGTAATCGGTGTCAAAATCTGCTTGCAAGCAGCAAGCACATGGAGGATGATGATGTATCTAAATAGGGACATGGATGGAGGGCCATTCCTGGTTTATTTCCTTCCCATTCTTGGTGGGCAGAAAGCTGCAGTGTCAGGCTCAGTAGAGGGATGGTGTGCAGCCGGCAACCTCTGAGCTTCCAGGGTGTCGATTCGCATGGACGACCGGACGGATGGACAGAGGGATGACGGGATGGATGACGGACCGGACGGATTCAGGGAGGCTTCATTTCTCATCCCGACGTCCTTTACATTATATAATATATATAGAGAGAGAGACTCCAGAGATTTCCACATATATTGCCCGGATGGACCATAAAACATGCCAATATCACATCTGATCTACACACGCATCCATCAATTGCCTTGTGGTTTACAAATTTTTAATTCATGATTTGCCTCATGCTATATTCTATGGATCAACAACGGTGTATATAGGCATTCTCAAAAAGCAAGGCTAGATTCCATTATGGTTCATTATAGTTGAAATAAGGGGCCTATGACAAGGTGAGAGCCCCATTTTTGGGAATGTCCCCACCCATGGGCCTTAAGCCTACAGAAAAGCACAGGGCAAACTTTATCATTAACCTAAACATATCTAAATCCCCAAGTGAAAGGACTAGGAAGCTTGTCGCCAGAGGTCTGTGTAGGCTACTGGCTACTGTTTTAATGGTCCTGAACAAACGTGCCGCCAATTAAGGCGAAATCTGCCTGCAGATGCTTGCCACTGTTTCTAAAGAACCATGATCCCCTAGCCTATACCCATGACTTTACTCCTTGGTCCATAAAGGTTGGCAGAGTAGTGTCAACTATTGTACCTGCCGCCCATGCTGGAATATTAATACCGAAATATTTAATTGCAACAAGTGATGAGATTTTGATAGCCATAAATCTTCATTAATTTCTGATATTTGAAAACAATTTTCTTACAGGTTCAACTATTTTTGTATGAATAGAAGAAGTTTGTGAAAGGTCTCTGTAGGTTACTTTCAACTCACAAGTTCAAGCCTCAAATGATGAAATTTACAACACAACAACTCTTGTGTTGATTAATTTACAAATTATTTTAGTAACTCTTACCAAACATGAGTGGCAAGCTAGGGTGATGATTATAGTAGGATTGGAAGGAGAAGGAGAAAATGTAAAAAGAGAACTAGACAGAAAAGGTCCATGGACCCTACATTGGTGGGTTGGTTAGACAAGAAGGTCTATTTGACAATGGGTTTTCTTTTTTCTTTTTTTTTGAATTGGTGACATGGATGGAAGATACTTCATGTGTGCAACCTCATATATATATTAAATTTGTTGCAAGTTAGATGCAAATGAGAAATAAAACACTATTTACAAAATTTGCAACAATTTCAAAGCAAGTTTAAAGTTGAGAAACAAGGTCCATAGAGTGAAATAAAAACAAAAAAACATCTTACATTGATTTTGACTCTAGGTGTCTAGGGCTCAGGAAATCAAAGGTGACGATTGTTGAAAGCCAATTATAAAAAAATTGAAAATTATCTTTTGAAATTTGTCCTTTCATTAATTAAAATGAAGCTAACATTCCTATGATTTTGGGGTGGGTAGTTTTTAGTGGTACCACCCAATTAAGCCATTTTGTGGTGGGTAGTGGGGAACCCATTTTGAGAATATGGCAAAAAATTTAAACACTTTCAACATTGCAAAAACTGATTTTTGCCTAATGTTCTCATAATGACGAGCAACAATGACTCTTGAAAGGTTGCAATAATCTAAAATAAGTCATGAAATTCAAAGAGGATTCAAGTTCACCTTGCATGTGTCCATAATATAACACAAAGATCAATTTCAATTTGACCTTGTGTGTAATATCAATAAACACCCCACATGGTCATAGTCTAAATAGCAAAGGGAAAATTGTCTTACATTAAACTTGCAGCAATTTGAAAATGTTGATCCCAAAATGACCAATCAACAGTTAGAAAGGCCAAGAAATCCTGATAATTCACACCTCTTGACTTACTTTTCAATTGGCATTGCCAGTAAAGGCCAACAACATGCAAGAAGCTAAGATCTCAACATGGTATGAACATTGTGGAAACAACCCTTCATAAAATACAAATCCTTTTTGAATTTCTAAAACTACAATTTAATTGTGCAAGCATGTGATATCAAATGACCAAACGTCAAGCTCTTGTAAAAACTTGCTTATCCATCATTCACAAAATTCCATGCAACTTGCGCAAGTGTATTTGTAACCACTTGAAACTTCTTAATGGCTACCACCAGTGGCTCGTAAGGATGATGAATGTTAATAGATCAAAGTCCAATGTGGTGAACACCAACCTTTTTCCCAATAGTATGTTTTCCTTTTCTACTTTGTAGACATCTTGAACATCTACGAACATCATAATCATCATCAATACAATAGATACAATATTGTTACAATAAACCTTAATAATAAAAAAATGCAAACCCCATATTCAAACCTTATGCTTGACCATAGCTTTCCAAAATCCTTAATTAACCATTGGTTATTGTAGAAGTTCATCGATGCTCTACCTCTAACAAAAAAACAATGTACACCATGTTCAATAAATCCATCATGACAATGCATGCTTATATTTATTGATTTTACTCCTTACCTATGGTTGGATGGGATGATAATGCAGTAAACAAATACAAATGCTGCAAGTAGAAATAGATTAGTGGTTGTCTCACCATTTTTCCTACAATGATTGTAACTAGACGTGTTATGTTTGTTGTACCAATAACTCCTCTTGCCATCATCTCATTACTATTATTATTCTCAAATCCCTCTTTCCAAACTCTAAAACACACTTATCCTTGGCTTGCCGATGATGAAAACTTCAACATATTACAAAGGTCTATAAATATCTTCATTAATCCCATCTAATAAGGTTTGATAGCTTCATGAGGATTTTTAAAAGACCAATGAAATTGTTAAAAAAAGATCATTTTTTTAATGCTCAATAAAATAGGGTTACATATAGGCCTGAAGATTGGTAGTTTGAAAATTTTTTTTTAATTACCTTCATTGAAGTAACTGTCAAAATGTGTGATTATTTATAAACAAGGTTCCAACAGATTATTTTCTTTCCTACAGCTCCCACCAATTCAGGTTTTAAAATCTCATTTGAGATCTCAAACGAGGATAGGGCAACGTTCGGTATTTCTGGAAGGCGCTCAAGGTCTTCTTCTCAAAAAGAAAATGGGTACGAACAAAGTGAACGAGGACGAATGAACACAGGTATCTAAAGTTAACACTTACTGGAATTAACACTCACGATCAATGTGGCGATGAAGAGAATGGGTAAAATATACGTAGGGAGCACTACTAGCCTATGCCGCTGACCTTGGCTGCTCAAGGCTTACCCTTGCGCATGTGGATGTACGAAATGCAGGCAAAAGCTTTACCACTCGAGGCCAATTCTTACCCTCAAACTTGTGTGCGGGTGTGTGGTGCAATCAAAGTAGTCATTTGCAGTACTGAGAAGCTCGAGTCTCGTTTATGTGTGTGTATGTTTTGTTTTGTTCTGTTTTTTAATAAATTTTTTTACGGCATGCAAATGCTCTATTCTTCCACCATATAGAAACCGATCATTGTGACAAAAGATTTTGTGGTTTTCCTTCCAAGCGGACTCTGATTCAGCATGATGCAAGCGATTTTATGTAAACTCTGCGGAGCTTTGCATTCCATGCTTAGCAACTGTATTGGAACATGTTTCCACGTTGGGGCAACTCCGCAAGGTTCGACTTCCAATGTTGTTACTGCTTGTAATATTTCTTCAGACGTGGATGAAGTGTTAGTTCAAGAAGAAGCTCCGGCAATTTCTAAACAAGCTGTTAATCCTTCCCCGCGTCATGCTGAAGCTTCGGTTGTGGCTCCAGGAAGGTCAAAATATTCTTGTGAGATTGGCCGTGCTCATGAGTCTTCGTACTGTAATGAAGAGGAAGTAGCGGATCTAGCTGCTTCTGACCATGCCATATTAGCTTGTTCTTCAAGCTTTGTTGTCGCCGAGGTTGTTGGAGAAGCTCTAACTGGTGAGCTGCACGCTACTAATCCTTCCTGGTATGTTGAAGAGCCCGTAGCTCCAGCTTCCGATGACGCTGCTATTCATGCTTCAGGCTTTGCTCAAGATCAGGCGGTTTCGGACACTCTTAGAACTTTTGATCATCACACTGTCTATCCTTCCCGACCTGTTGAAGAGGTGCCGGCAGCTCCAGACCTTGTTCCACTCCATGTTAAAGCCGTGATTCCACAAGGTACAATTTTCTCTGCCATGTATGCGTGACCTTGGTGTTCTTAGTGGGGCGTAGATTTTTGAAGGTGATTACAAACTATTATCCTAAGCAACTTTTTGCAGTTGTTTGATGGAAGACAATATACATAACAATCTCGAGATGATTACAACATTGTCCTGAATAGAAAGTGTTCTTAAGCATAATAAGAATATCATAATTTCAAAAGATGAAATAAATACAACTAGTTTTGCTAAAGAACTCACACCCTCTTTTAAACATGGAAAAACATGGAAGACATTATGTTGCATCCACCACTTTGCACCCAAAAAACCTAGAAAAGGTATCCATAAGTAAAACTTATGTGCATGTTTTGATACATGTATTGACCTCAATAGAACCGACAACAAACCACTAGGATGTTTAAAATTTGACTTAAGGCGGTTGCAAGTCTTAACAAACTTTCTCGACGATCCGGCTATTTTTTTTAGTAAATTGTTGAAATGGTTTGGTGCAGGTCCAGCATCCGATGACGACACTACTGCTCACAATTCGCTGGCGGTTCAAGAACGTCAACCGCGATATTTCAAGGTCCAGGTGAAGTTGATGCACAATGAAAGTGGTTTTGTGAACTACGAACTGGAGTTGCAGTTGACGGGAAATGCTAAACAGTATGAATCATCTATCTGCATCATCGACCTGAAGGACTTGGAGGACGCAATGCAGGGAAAGTACAAACCGGTTGACATCACATCCGCGCTAGCACGGTTCGATTTCACTGGGTCTCCGCTCCATGCCCAGGCTGTAGCAATATCTTGTTGCGCAGAGAATCCACGTCCATGGTTTGAGGTGGTACCAGACCTCATTCGATTGCTACTGAGAACCAAGAGCAGTTGTGTAGACTTAGAAATATCATTTGTCACGCAAAGTTCTGAAAAGAAGTTACGGTGGTGGTCAAGCACGCCCGATGGCAGCAGGAGATCAAAACACGTTCGAAATTCCATCAAGCTACCATATGGGTCAAGAAGCTAAAGATCGATTCTATGGGCTATTCTTCGCGGTTCTATGTTTTGCGTGGTTAAACCACATGCCCGACCTTGTGAAGTTTGTCGTGAATTTACGGCCATGGTTAGCGTGTCCGATACCGCAAGATCAAGCTCTTGTGGTCTCTACACTGATGAAGTGCAACACCATGCAACAGGTTGCCGAGCTGCTCTTAAAGTTCAACCCAAGCCTTCTTCTTTCCATGTCGGATCAAGCTAAAGAATTGTTCCGAATCGAGGAGAAGTCGTACAAGCCCAGCTTCCTACTGAACCAAAACATCCACGAGCTAGCCCCTTTAATCCTTCTGGGGCAGCAGTACGATCCAGGCATCTTACGTCGGTCGAAGTGCCCGTTGAATGCAGTAGGAAAATCTTTCATTTTCACTCGACCAGCAGGGCTGCTGAGGAACCTTCAGAATGTGCTGCGATGCTACGCAGAAACAGTAAGACTCGTCCATACACTTGACAAAGTGCAAAACAAGATCTGGAAATTCGGTGCTGGTGTCAGGGGATTGAGGTCGCCGTGGTCGACGGAGAATTCCAAGCAATCTTGGCAGAACATCACACTCGAAGTTGAGATGGAATGTGAAGTAGTTGCAAATTGTCATCTTGCCCTCAAACTTTCGAACCTGAAATTTAGCAACGATGGTTTTCACAATTATAGACCCAGTTCCAGCTCCAGCGCCGAACTTGGGTTCTTCTTGTCACACGTTGCTCTGTGTGTTACTCCAAAGGTGGAGCCAGAAGACTGTCAACTCACAAAACTTGAAGTTGACACGGCTTTGAACCAAACCTATGACTCTGCCGTAACAAATGCATCCGGGTTGACTGGCACACTATCCTTGAAAAGTGCACCAACGGTGGCCTTCAACAAAACAACAACAGCAACTCTAGCGGCCAAGAGTTTGCCAGATTGGGATCATGCACATCGCACAGAGCTCCATGATCGCAAGTCTGGGACATTCTCTTGGACATTGAATCGCTTGGGCGGAATTCCTTTTAAGTACCAAGAGCCAGATCCTTTCCCGACAGGCACAAATTTTGCAGGATGGTCATCGTCATTGCCCTTCGATGAGTATGGCAGTGTGGTGTTCACAGATAAAACGTACCCTGACAAGATCACATGGATGCTGGCACCCAAGATGGAAGGGAGAACGGTAAAGTGGCTCGTTTCGGTGGAGTTTTGTGTGACCATCCTGAACAACATCCGGTCACGAAGAATAAAGGGCCAGTCTCTCCCGTTTCGCTGTACATACCCCTTGGAATACGAGCTTATAGCTCCAATGACACGAGACTGAACTTGGTGAGCTCAAACTTGAACATCATGCAAGTAACATGATTTCTCGTACTTCACACTGACAGCATGTTTGCATGATCTGCAATTTGTTGGACTTGACTTCTTGCTTCAAGTACTAGATCATGGCACTGAGATCATGTCTTATAAGTGGATCAACAATTGTTTGCTTGCTCCTCACCACCGCTTAAGGCAAAGGATATAGAAGAATATATACATCTCCCAAGGAAGGAAGAATAATTTTCTTGCTGCACATTTCTGAAACAGAAGAACTGTGATGCTCCCTTTTTATGTAGATCTGTTTCCTCTTTTCTGAAACAATACTAATACTCCAGCTTAGTTCTGATAAAGCAAGATCATTAGCTTGGCCAGACTCCGCCAAGGGTGATGAGAATGGTTGGAAGAGAAATTCCAGGTTTTCGCTGAAAAATGTTTGTCACTACTGTAGCCCCTATGCAGTACCATCTCTACTTCCATGAAACACTCTGTATGTTTTGCAAGATGCTAGCTGCATTCATGCTCTCCAGCAGCACTTACATTCCCTGAATTTGGTGGTTGTTTGCATGGAGTTCCAACAAAGAACACAGAGGCAGAGTGAATCACTTGAAACCTTAATGCACTCGAAAAATTAGGGACCTTCAACTCTCATTCTGTCAAAAACAAAACACACTCGCGTGCTTACAACATTGAACTTGCAAGAAACAAACTTCGCCAGGTTGACATCAAAAATCTTCAACCAATTCTCTGAAAATCCTCCTCTTCCCAAAGTCTTTGCTCCCATGAATATTGTACAAGGAGATGCCCAAGTCGCAGCGATCACTATTATTGTATGCATCGCACTGAAGAGCATTTTTTTTCGTCTTGGTGCAGAATTTGTGTTCTAATTAATCTTTTACTACTTTTGCATTTGCATCCCATTATAAAGTCTGCTACCTACTCTTCGGATTATTGTGGGGTTCAAGGGTTTAGGAGTATCCGAATTTTTCCGAAGCCAATTTTGTGCTTCCAAACGAGACCGCAAACAATAATAATTACCCAAACTCCACACACACAACTTCGAAATTGGAAAGTTGAATCCCTGCTTCTACTACGCCAAGAAATGCACGAACTCGTGATACCTCAAGGTGGATGGATTAAGCTTAGTTGTGATCATTTGTCGTCTACGGGACGAAAGATTAGTGCGAAGATGAGCGACGAATTGAATGAAGGGAGCTGGAAACAGAGGATCTGAAGCTGTCCAATAATAAGTGTCCTTGAATGTTCCAGTAGGTAGTAGTGCACTACAAACCCTAAAACCACCATGATGAAATTCAACCAAAGAGATCTCCCTATGGAGTGGGATCTTGTGGGCAGCAAGAAGTCCTTAGCAGTAGGAAGGAGGATGGCGATGCACATGATGCTGTTTTTGAAGTTCTGAAGTTCGCAGATAGGATTTGCAGCTGGTGAATGAAAGAGAGACGGATACTGCTGCACTGGGCAGCTGAGGAAGAAGAAGAAGAAGAGCTTCTGAAAACCTTGGGATTCGGAAAAAAGTGCGAACTTTGTAGTTGTTTTGGGGGATCAGTCACGCACAGTCTCTCTTGGTCGGGGTGGTGGAGCCATGTCACAGGAGCTGAATTCTATTCTGGTCAGGAGTTGTTGTGGCGTGGTAGCATTATCACCGCGCTTCGTATTGCAAGCCGCTTCTGCTCGGGTTTCTCTCCTCGTCCCTGGATTCTCTATCTGTCAAGGATGGTGTGATTGCTTTGTTTCTTGTTGTTTCCATACTGGTGGTATTCCTGCTCCTCAATGTGTCTGGTAGCATTATTGTTTTGATGAGGAGCTTTCAAATCCTCTCACTTGTGTTTGTTGTTTTGTCTTCGTCTTTGTTTTGTTTGGCGTCGTCTTTCAGGTGTATGGGGCTAGAGGCGTAGCATTGAAGCTGTGCTGCAGAAACAGCCTCGACTTAAGCGCATCTGGAAGGGGATGGAACCGCTGGGGGGTTCAAAATTGGCAGGGGAAGAAGCATGACGCTACAAGAACAAGACATGTGCTGGTTCGGGCTGATTATGGTGGTCGACATGGCTTTGGAACTCAGCCTGCCAAAAAGTCCAAGGTTCAATCCCTCCTTACTCTCTCGCTAGGAGTAATGAACTATCCCATTGCACCTTCTGAAATGCAGAGAGTAATCCAGTTGTAGATTGTTCGGGCGAAAAGAAAGGCTATAGTCTAGGCTTAATTTTACAAATTCTGTTGCAGAAAGGAAGTCGAACACAGCGCCGCAAGCAAGAGCAAGACCCTATATTGCAAGCCCAGTAAGAACAAGCTGCTATCATTTCTTCTCCACATGCCACCAAACATCTGTGAGGTTAGGGTTAGTGGCAGGATCTGAAATTTGCAGAACAGGATTTACAGCATGTTTTTGTCCATTCTGGATGATTGATCAATGCTTTACTTCATGGTGCTGTAGGCAAATCCTACAAGAGAAGCAAAAACAGAACAGGGAGGATTTGCCATCTACAGGTAGGTTGATGCAAAGATGGGAAGATTCATTATGCAGTCAGATGTAATGGAGAGTTGTATGTGAGATAGTTATGCTCAGAACCCATCTCCACTATTCTTGGTAACATGAGGTGCTGCCATTCTCTGCTATGATTTAGTTGCATTTGAGAGTCATCTTTGCTCTTCCCCTGCATGGAGTACATTCCAATTTTCAATCACTCTGGCTAAGCATTGACAAAATGTCTGTTCACACCGTGCAGTAGCTGGGCCAGCACCAACATTGGCAGCAGAGGTATCAGAGGAGCTGGTCGAGGATGTCAAAGATGAGAAAAGTTTTGAAGAACAACTTGAAGCAATAAAAAGGTACCTTGGCCTCAACACATGATTTGGTGGGCCATGATACATTTCAGGAAGGTGTTTTCATGAAATCTTTGTGTTTATGAGCTATGGACAAACCAGTTCATAAAAGGTTGACATCTGAAGTTAGATCTGTGCAGGTCTGCTAAAGAGCAGAAGGCACTTCAAGAAGCTAAGAAATATGGACCCATTGACTATGACTCTCCTCCACCTGCACCGCAACAATCCAGTTGGACTGACAACATCACCACAAAGGTAAGTGCATGTTCCTTGTACATAATCCTACAAGCTCTGAACCCACAGTGCTATAACTGTCCCAAAACATACCTTTTCTGGTTTAACAAGTAGTGGAATTCTCGCAAGTGATCAGATGCGGCTTTTGAAGCTTAAATGCTCCTGAGGGAATTGTGGTTCTGCTGGACCAGATTGGTATTGGTGTAGCCATCTTGGTATTTGGAGCCATCTTTGCTTTTGGAGACTTTCTACCTTCTGGCAGGTGATGGCAGGTGTACTGTTTTCCAGTCTCAACCTAAGGAAATACAGGCACTATGCTTCTAGTGTTCCTCTAGTGTGACTTGTGACCTAAAGTCATACTGCCTAGTTTGTAAAACCTCCTTCGACTTGCAAAGGGGTTGATTATTCATGCTTTGGATTAGGACTGCACTGTAATCAGCTACAGTTTTGCTATTCTTTGTCATGCTCTTGCAAGTGATGGGTTTGCTGAGTCACATCACTCATATTGCATTTGGGACTTCGGTATGCAGCCCTGGGCAGGACTCAAGCAAAACACTTGAGCAGAAGAAGCTGCCTCCAGAGGAAGCTGCAAAGCTCAAGGTAAGATCAAAGAGGATGCAAGACATGCAATGCTGGTGCTTTATCTTACATGTGTAGATTAGTTGTGTATGTTCATGCCTCTTGATAAACCAGCTAACAGTATACACAACACATGCTCAACCTTTCTAAAGTTACAAATCTCTTGCAGGTACAAGCACAGGGTTTTGAGGATACATTGAAATCAACTCCTGAAGATCAAGCCTCTCTTGAGGTTTGTCACTTACTCTTGTCCACATGGATGTTTAAGTGGCTTCAGTTCTGCAGAGGGGAAATCGCAACTCTAGTCCAAGCAGCAATGCACTGCAAAATGTGCAGTTTTTCCATTGCATCTTACTAGCCCACTGAACATCAGTGTAAAGTCATGCTCACTCAACACTTTGCCAAAATGAACAGGAATTGCATTCAATGACTGCAGGGTGCAGGTGTGACATATGCAGAACTGGGAGAGTATGATAAAGCTGTGACCTACCTGACCAAGCTAGTTCAGGTTGCTGCCACAACTCCATATCTTCCTGAGCAGTGTTCCATCCTCAAGTTCACCTTTCACACTGGAACTTCACTGGCATGCTGGCCTGTTTAGTCACCTTCATGTGTAAAATACATGTTGAAGCATCAAGTGATCCTTTGTTCAGAACAAGACATGAAAGTTTAGTTCTGATATGTGAAACAGAAAGTACCAAATGATGTAGAGGCTCAACGTTTGCTGGGTGAGGTCCAATATGAAGCTGGCAACTATGAGGCCAGTGCTACTGCCTATCGCAGTTCTATTAGGGTAAAATTTCTTCTGTGATCCACTTCATTACCAGATGCTATTCTTAGGCAGGGTCCAGGTATCAATGTCACTCAGCATTTTGCTTTGAAACTGCAAAGTAAACTCCATGCATTCCTTGCATGGGCTAGGTTGTGATTTGCTAAATGACTGATTCCTTGTTTACCGGTGTCTCATGCATGTGTTTGGTTATCAGGCTTCACCAAAGGAGTCATTGCAACTACAGCAGGGGCTAATTAGTGCTCTACTGGCTGACAAAAAGCCAAGTGAGGTATTTCCCCATGGCCACTCATGTAGTCAAATCTATGTTCTGACAATATACCCAAGTCTTCTGAAGTTTGCTGTTCAGAAAGTGTTAAAGATACCTGCAACAATCGCCTAAACTATAGAAAGGTAGGTGCTGTCCTTTTACTTGGTGACCTTACCATCCTAAAGTGTTCTCTCTTATGTGATGGAAACCAAAGGATGGCAGTAATAGGTCCAGTACTTACACTATTTCAAGCTTTTATCTACAGGCAGTTGGTGAGCTTCTAGCTGTCAAAGGAAGACTCAAGGAAAGCAACCAACAGAAAATGACTGTTCAAAAGAGTACAATTGTGGAAGGCAAAATGGAAACAGGCCCTGATGTGAAACAAAATGATGATGAAATCATTGATCCTGTACAGGTAAGCTCATGTTAGAGCTTTGAGCTCAAATTGTGTAGTCATCTATGTTCTTTGTTTCCTTCTTGCTTTTGAGACAACAGAGGGTAACATGTGGACACGGATGCAGGTAGAGCTGTTGCTTGGAAAGGCATACTCAGAATGGGGAGGGCATTCAGGTGATGCAGTTGCAGTCTATGATGGGCTGATATCAAGCCACCCAGATGACTTCCGGGGATACCTTGCTAAGGTACGCCCTAATTGTGGTATTACAAGCAAGTGTCTTATTTGGTTACATGTTGACAGTTGATACTGGTCTTTGTTTACTGAGTTGTGTTATTTGTGACAGGGTATTTTGCTTAAAGACCAAGGGAAGGCAAGTGATGCAGAACGCATGTTCATCCAGGTGAGTTATTGCTACACTGAACTCCAATCTTCTGTGTTCTTTGAGCCTCACAAGGAGCTCTAAACATGGATGTTGTGTTTGATGACAGTCTCAAATATGCTACAAAGCTCTATGTCTTTGAGAAGTTTTTGGCTGGTTGTCTGAGGATATTATTGAGGAGACATCTTATGCTTCTTGTGTTGCTGCAGGCACGTTATCTTGCACCAGGAAAAGCAAAAGCACTTGTTGACCAATATACAGGTAGATGAAATACAGTGAGAGGACAGCTGGTAACCTTAACATACAGCTTATTGTATGGGTCTGACATAGAAAGCTTTGTAATTCATGATGTTTGAGCATTTGATCAGGTCATTAGCAGCAGGCAAGGATTCATGTATCCATTAAGCATTTCAACAAGGCTGGTGTGTATGGTTTCATGCATTGTTTCAAATGCAGCTACATAAAAAGTGAATTCCCAAAGATCCATGCCACTTGAAAGAGCATATCTGCTCCCAAACATGGGAAGCTAACAAATGAGTATGACTCCATCATGAGAGATCAGAATTCTCACAGAATTAGTGTCCAAAACTGCAGAGTATCACCAAAGGATGTAGCATTCTTCAGAACTTTAAGCTCATGGTGGAGGCAATGTCTATGAGTGGGGGAGATTCTGATAATTACACCTAGAGTTTTTCTCATCACAATGTGCTGCAACCAATAAGAGATTTCTTTGTTACCTTCACAAATCCCCTTCCATTGTCAATTCACTGAATAATAGCCACTTATGACAGAATTAGACCATATTGTGCAGACATCACCCATCTTTTCATGTCTCACCCATAGCTAGGCTGCAGTCCCATTGTAGCTTCCTTCCTCCACATGTGAGAAACCACTGAAACATTACCACAGGTGCAACCTGCAGCTAGTGTTGAGCTCCAAAGACCTTCCAGAAGGGAAGTCCTCAGGTTCAAAAACCAAGCTTCGATCTGTCTTGCTTCTGTCACACCTTACAAGGAAAGAGCCTTCATGGGTGACATGAAAAGTGTTGAAGTGAAGATTCAGCATTCATATAAGAGAATGAAGTGGAAGGAGGGTTGATCATTTGTGAACTTCCCAGAGAGAAAATCCAACCCAAATAAATTTACAACCATCAAATGTACCTAGACCTATTTATAGTACACCCTAAAACCCTACAACATACATGATTTGCAACCATCACCCACAACCTTTAAATGTTATGGTTGCAACTTGGCTTTTGACAACAAATTCCCATTAGAAATTGTACAGAAAATAACAGACTATTGGGACAACAGCCCAATGTACCAGTCTCAGATGCCAGTAGTATGTCCAATAGAAATTGCAGTGTACAAGTGACTGTTTGGCTTTCAGATTCATCTTTTTAGTAAAAGAACCAATGCCACCTCTACAACACAGGCTAAGGTGAGCAAAAGAATGATTAGTGATCTACAATTTTGCTATTCTGTGATGATGGCCCATCCTCTGTCTCCATCTGGAGTATGAATGAATGTAGACGCCAATATTACCACTTCAGAGGTGTCCACAACATCAAACTCAATTTGTGAACTGACCACTGAACTGGTTTATGGTAACAGCTTTTGCACTTAAATGCAAAAAGAAACTGTAATGCCATCTTCACAGTGAACACACTAAAAATAAACCTCAGTTCTAGCATAGGTATTTGCAGCACCCAACCCTTAATTCTAATGCAGACTCTACAGTAAACCCTTCGATTGGAAGTATTTGTCTCCCAGGAGTACAAAACAATGGTTTTGCACAAAAACGGAGACATGAGAAGATGGTAAAAGAAAATTTTATCTCTTCCCACTGCCAACTCTTCCCCCTCCAACCAAATTGCCCAAGGGTATTTATGTCAAAAATCTGCAGAAATGCAGACATCCTATCTTAGGGAATATATTTCCCCTGGATAGTGCTATGTGAAGATGGTGACAACATCCCGTCGATAACCCCGTACCATGAGGAGCCTTGGAATGTTTTCAACAAGAAGATCAATATACTCCATGTAGCAAAAAGAGGGATGGTGTGGGGGAGGTGGGGGCAGACTGACCAGCACAACTGCTGCAGTTCCCGAGTAACGTAAGATGACAGAGTTCAGTTTCAGACATGTCAGAAGGAACTTGTTTACCTGATAAGACAAAACACGATCATGTCATCAATGCCTAGTATTGCTCCACCATTTGAACACAAAACCATGAATTTTCTTTCACCCCTACCTTCTCCTAATTCACAGTTTGTATGTTCAACATATGCAGAAAAGAGGAGCATGACAAAAAGTTGCATGAAACAGAAAGGTGAGGGATTGAAAAACTTTCACCTGTTGGTCATCAAGCAAGTTCTGTTCAGTTTTTGTCTGGTTACTACTGGAGGCTGTCTTTACTAATTCAGCAGCATGTTGCATTATTCTCTTCCGTGCTTTGGAGAAAGCTTCCATGGCATCTTCACGCCCTGTCATCTCAGAGCCCTGACGATTTTCTTGATGGACTTCCCATGACTTCATTGTCACAACAATAACCTCTGCTTGCATTCGTAAATCATACAAAAACTTCTTTACATCAGTCTTCAACTCCTCTGCCTCTGTGTCTTCATCAGCAATACAGAACACCTGCATTTTTGGATTTGCATATGCCGCAATAATGTAAGAGCTCCAATTTTGTGTAGAATTTATACAATTCAATCTGCTGAATAGATATGTACTCACAAAGCAAGAGCTTCAGGTGAGAAAGATTTTAATGAAAGGACTACACTAACCTGAATTTTGCAGCTCTCATACGTATCCTTTGCACGCAGCAACTGTGAAAGCAGTAACATAAGGCCACCATCACGAACAATCCAATACAAGTCGATAGTCCCATACTGCTTTTGGAACTCTCCAGGCCACTCATCAAGACCCTTGACTATAACCACTGCTTTATTAGCAATTGAGCAGTCATTGATGATGCTGACAAAATGTTGAGGTATATAGCTGTGTCTCTCCTCCCTCCAGATTTCTGGATAGCGCATGCAGACAATGTTGGGCTTCAGGTTTCCAAGCCCCATGGTCTGCACAATAAGCCGGAACCCATCCACCACGTTGCTTGCCACAATAACTTCAGCTACTCCCTCACACTTTTTGTAGTCAATGTAAGTGCTTAGAAGCCTGCACGCCTGGAAGAATGACCCATATAATGTCATGACAGCATCTTCCACAAACATGGCTCGCAAACTCAGAATGAATCTCAATGCTGCCAGAGTACTACTTTCCTTGTACAGAATGTTTACCCCATATATCAAGATATTCTCTTACAAACCTGACCCTGACAACTAACCTAACAACTAGAACAGCAAGATGCTTCTTACTTTCCTTAAGCATATAACCCAAATCACAATCACAAAACCTCTTTTGTCACAGAATCATCTGACTAAGACACTCATGCTAAAGCAGGGGATATATCCTCAATAATGACAATTGCACTGGGGCGAGTCTCAAGGTTTTCAAAACCTTATTGAGCGCAATTGTCCAAAGGTCCAGGTCATACTTAATAAACAGAACCAAAACAGGAGACACAAAAACCTCCTATTCTTACCTTCCGAGATTCCTCAGCTTTCTCCTTGTAATCACCTTCCACAATCGAAGCAAAAATTGACATACCACGCCCTTTCTTTTTCATACAGTTTGCAAAGTCTGCCAGCTTTGGGTGACAAGGCACATCATTTGGTAGTATACCCCAAGGTTTGCAGAAGATGAGAGGAATGGGGTACCAATTCTTGGGATGAACAGGAGTGGCTGCATGCAAAGAAAATGAAGCCAAACCACCCAGAGGTTACACAATACATATAAATGAGATTACAGAGGAAACTCCACAATTACGCTTTGAAGTTTACCATCACATCAGTTCCAGTCAAAACAAAAACAAACATGACAAGAATGAGTCAGCCAACACCTTGTGAGTTCCACCCACAACACATCAGAACATCGGTGGAGAGAGGAAAAGAGCAAGACCTCCAAGAGAACGAAGACTGCGCAAGGCAAGTTGAAAGTAGGCACTTTTGAACCCATCACCCCAGTCACCACCTTTGCCCTTGATACTCACATACCAATATAACAGACTAGCAAGTGCAAGTGACACAATTGTGAATGCCCAGGATATCAAGAACATTATTGCTGCCACAACCCACATGCACATTATTATTAAGCTCAGAAGCAAGTAAACTAAGGCCAGTAGAAGTGTGGTGCACCAACAGTATACAGGAGATGGAAACAAGAGAATGAGAGGTGAGCTCAACTAATGACCTCTGAGGACTCAGAAGAATAGATCTTGGACTGGCATTAACTTGATGTCACATGAGAGGTGAGCTCAACTAATGACCTCTGAGGACTCAGAAGAATAGATCTTGGACTGGCATTAACTTGATGTCACATTTCTTTGAAGCAGCCTATGACAATTCTTGAAGCACATAACATTCTGTCAGAAGAAAAACAATGACAGCTCACCTATGCACAGGACAGCACCAACCAGAGAGAAGCTCCAATGGTGGAACTTGAACCGAGGCCGCCAGCTTGGTGCGTCAAGGAGATCAAGCAGAAGACATGACAAGTTCACGCCTCCATAACAAAGCAGAAAGAACATGGTAATAACCGGAGTAATGAGATCTAAGTTGCCAAGAATGACACAGCTAGCGCAGATCAGCATGGTAAAAAGGGTTGCAAGGTGGGGCTCTTCATTGTCAGGTGCCTTGAAGTATTTCAAAACAGGGAGAATGTCATCATTGGCTATGGCAGCAAGAAGCCGGGGAGCTCCTGTTAGACTCTGGAGTGCTGCTCCAAGGGTTGATAAAATAACTCCCACTTGCACCACCCATGGCACTGGCCATGCCAATGTTGCAGTCAGTAACCTAATCAAATACACAAGAAACAAACAAACAAGCTTTAAGATGAAGCTTTCCCATGAATAGGTCAGCCTTGCACATCAACTATCCCTCTCTAGACCAGACTGATAAGCCAAATAACTTGACACAACCTGACCTGCAACACAGATGAAGCCATATCTATGATTGCAGAAACTGCAACAAAACTTTGCATGAAACTGTTCTGTCAGTTCCAGCAAAACTAGAACCAACACAATAAGAATAAGCACAGTCATGACCTCATCGAGTGTCACTCACAAATTCAACAACATGATTCACACAGCAAAAGTTAGAACAGGAAGCAGGATTTTTACCTGTCCGTCAAGAGTTCCTCTCGAGTAGCAACTGCTGCAAACATAACAGCAGAGATCAAATAGAGGATGGTAGTTGTTACAATAGCCCACAAAGTGCCCTTAGGTATAGACCGTTGGGTATCCTTCAAGGAGGCAGAACGATTGGAACCTGCCATAATTCCAGTCACTGCTGGGAAAAAGAGGCCCAAAAGCTTCCTGCAATAAAACCCAGCCATCAAAATGATAAGATCTCTCATTCCTTAGAAGAGTCGTCACTTTACAGGACTACACAGTTCTCTCAAAACTACATCTGTTGATAGAGAGATCACCAATCTAGGCAACAGAAGACTAAATGAGCTGCAAAACTAAATGAAACACCTTCTTGGCCCTGCTTTGACCTGTAAAGAAAAATCTGCTGGAAAGAAGGAAAATGATTGTGAAAAGTAAGAGGATGGCTTGTGCCACATACTCAAAGTCCCAGTAGATAGCACCATCAGGAGCAGGTATGCCAGCATTATTTGTGCGCTGATAAGCAGAGTCCCAGTTGTTTCTCAGAGTGCTAAATCTCAGCCCAGTCACACCCACTGCCACACAGGTTAAGACTGTGAGGCTCCCTACAGCATGCTAAGCAACAAAACTCACTTACTTCTACTAAGAAATTTTCAGTTTAGGTGTGTCTACAGAGCTCTGTATGACAATAGTAAATTGAGTTACAGGGGCTGGGGGTGGGTGTTTGGGGGTGATGTGTGAGGTTGCTGGTGTCACAAGGAGGAGAAAGAATATAAAGACAGACTAACCTGGAGCATTATGTCGACGAGCTGCCAAGATACCAATAAAAATGGAGAACACCGACAAAACCGCAGGAATGAGGAAAGCGGGGCTGACCCGATTGATGATTTTAACCCCTCCAAATACAATCAAGCAAAGCACAACAGTGAGGATGACACCATACACTTGCAGATCATGTAAGTTTGGGCTCTTCAGAACTTCAGGGACTCCTGATGGTGAGGGCGCAACATATAGGTCCGTGACAGTTCCTAGAACACACATCACAGCACAGCACAGCAGGTCAGACAAAGTCTCCCTTTTAGGAGACTACAGGAAAGCAATCAGAGTCCTTCTGTGCATAATCCTCTAAGTCACATTTGACTGGAAACAAAGACATGGTTTCAAACAAGCAAGCAAAGCTGATAGGCCCAAAGTCTCAGCAGGCCTTGACACTAGACATAGACAGGAAACTGGTTCTCAGAAGCCATATTAGGATCCCAACATAGTCTCATACTAGGGATCAGTAGGATGAGAAGCTCAATAGAAGCTTATACAGAAAATGGACTACTGCTACTGGTATTTTTTCCTTCTCTCCCTCCTTTTCTCATCACTGAGTAAGCAGCAGCTCACTTCTAAAAATACCCGCCCCAGGAATGGCATCCAAAAATGTCTCCACAGCTCCCAGGATATACCTGCACATGCACATGACTTGCTTAGGAAATTACCAGTTCTTGTTTGGGTTAAGATAGCCTTTGCAAACCTCCAGAATTGCAGAATATCGGATAAGCTTACCATAAAGCTATGTACTGAACTCCAGCTCTGCCAAAAGATCCTCCATAAGGATAAGGTGGGGGTTTCAAAAGAACAAAATGAAGTTCATAGAGACCCAAAAACAGAATATCTAGCAATACAATTGGTGAGATCAAAGTGCAATACTTACAAGGACCCAGCAACTGCATTCCCGAGAAAGAAACAGAGTCCAATACTCACTCCAACTTCTGGACCAAGTGCTCGGCCTATGAGATAATATGGACCTCCACCCTGCAAAGCAAACAAGCATAGATTGATATGTCACCTCAAACTCATGTGTTACAGATGATGTGCATACATCTCAGTACACTCTGGAATTTAACTTCTGCACAGTCACACTTCAAGAAAAAAAGGAGAAAGGATGCTAATGTCTGACACCCCACATCCATCATAATGGGGAGGAATTGCCCTCTCTTGCAGTTTGCTAAACCGTTAATCCATGCTGAAACTTCATTCATATTCCCAAGCATGCAGGCTTCATCCATAAAAACTCAGACATATCACAACAATCATCTCCTTGCAAACATAAGGTGCAAGATGCCATGCAGAGCAACAGAATCTGACCTTCATGGCTCCATTTGTAGCAATAGCACTGAGAGAGATGCCAGTCAAGAATGTGCAGAGGCAACACAAAAACACAAGCACGAGGCTGTGCCAAAGTCCAGCAATACCTACAATCCTGTCAAACTATCCAAGTGAGTGCTCATCGGAACAAAAAGGCCTATGCAATATGGTCCTCACACAAAACCCCCACACTCATATTAAGACAGCTAGCCTTCAATTCTGCACCATCACTCAAGTGCATCAGAGAAATCAGAAAGTGAATCATGCAACAAGTGTTTGGTGTACCATTTAACATGTAAGCACAAAAACTCTGAGGGACCAAGCATGAAGCTTGCAATCAAAAACAATTGAGCACTGATTCAAGAGCTAGCAACCAGGTACACCACCCAGGAACTCACCACGTAAACCGGATGTAGAAGATGATGCCCAGAATATTTTGGAGACATGGTACAAAGACACCCATTAATGTTCCCAGTTTGCCAATTTGACTCTGCAAACCGTAAGAAAACAAAGATCCATGACAATGTAATCAAGAATCATGCTCAGGTAATAGAGAGTGTGCACTTCCAACTTCCAGTTCTCTGCGAATGACAACTTCTGCACTCTCTGATTTGCAGACAGTAATGTCTCTGTTCTGGCAAGCAAATGACCCCCAGCTGCTTGCTTTCTCTAAGTTCCTGGTGCCAGTTTACTCAGTGACCTAAGATTGCAAATCAAACAATATTATCACAAGTTTGCAGAAACAATTTTAAGTCATCTCCACCAGTGTGTGCAAGTCATCAAGGCTGGCAGCCACCCAGCTTGGTTCAGAAAGCTTGAAGATGACAAGACCCAGTAGCCAGTCAACTACATTAGAGAAGGTTGGTCTTTAGATTCAAGTCACCTCAAAGAAAAGTGAGATATAACCAGGATTTTCACTAGGCTGAACATCAATTTCATAGTCTTCAGTGTTTCTTGGGCTCGACGGCATTGCTGGTTGCTGCCCTCCCATACTGCAGACAGGAAAAGAAAAGAAAGCAATCCATCAGGCACCTCACACCTGTTTCAAAAAGTGCTCTCATCATCTATCCCCTGGAAAAAGATACTTAGATAAGTGTCCCTTTCGTGGCATTCCTCTTTTCTCCTGAGAATTGAAGTAAGATATCAAGTCCAACTCAGTGTTGAGAGGCGTTTTGTCTTTGTCACTGCAAAGCACAGTCTTGCAATGTCTAAAAATTTTGTCATTACTGAGATCAATCTCCTGTAATTCATATCACAATCTTTGACATCTTAGGCTTGTCACAGAGAGTATTGATGTACCTTTTGAGACCTCTGACATCAACAAGTGCATCGATTTGGAAAAGCTCGAGCTTTGTGTCTCGCTCTGCACGCTCAAAAAGATCATCATCATCATGCTCATCATTTTCCCTTTTCTGTTGACGGTCTTTGCTCCCACTGGTTTTGATTGCTGGTGGCCTGATCAACAACATTGCACTTTTGCTTCAGTAAAAGTCTGTGCATTTCACAGGGCAAGCAAGCGGTACATAAAACAAAGATCTACTGCTTACTTACTTCCAACTCTGTGCAACTTTTGGTGACAAAAAGGCTGAGGTGACAACTCACTGCACAATGAGAGATTCTGCAGTTTGTGGTCTGGACGATGGAAGGGGTGATGACAGATCAACAGCAGTCATTTCAATCTGCCCCTCTGGTGTTGATTCCCCATCTCCATTTGATGCAGGATGTGCCCCGTTCTCCATCAGCTTTTTCTCGGTAAAGCTCAGCAGCAAAAATCCTTCATAACAAGCTCACATCTGCTTCTTCACCAAAAACCAAACCCAAGCCCTCATTAAGCTGAACTGTTTGTCACAAAACTTGCGAGACAAGTTTCTAGGGTTCTAGCTGCTACTTGCTCCACACATTCACAAGGAAATCCTCCAACAACCCACTACCTTCCACACATGCTCTGAACTCTCTCACTCCAACAAACTTTCTCACAAAACCCCAATCAAGACCACCAAATCCAAAACCCCACTCCAAAGCACCAAAACCTAAATTCCAAGCGCGCCAGGCACACAAAAAAAAGCACTGGATCATAACCTAACCTAATGCAGTAACCCAGAATCGAAGATCTATACAGCAGTCGGAACTTTTCACCATCTCTCCCGGAAAAAAAAGGAAACAAAAACATGCGTGGCTCTCTTGATCAAAGAAAGCACACACACACCGAAATGCTGCTCAGAAAACAACAGACCTCCAGCAATACATAAAAAACGCCTCAAGTAGAACATCATCCAGGTAGAGGGATGAGAACTCGGATCATAAAACGCGAGGAAATGGGAAGTAGAAGAAGAATACCCCACCACCTATGCACAGAGAAAGGAGCTGCTGCAAGTCCCAGTTGTTTGATGCACAGATGAAACAGCAGGCTGCACAATAACTGGGTGGATTCCGAACGCCAGCCACCGTTCAATACACCGAATGAAGCGCAAAATCCGAGCTACAATAAGATGCAGATGGTGGCGCAGCGGCGTAACGACGACGGTGAAGCGACAGCAGACGAACGCGGCATTGGATCTCGGGCAGAGCTTCTTCTTCGTCTTCTTCGTCTCCCTCTTCTTTCGCTCGCGTGCGTGGGAGGAATCTCTCGGGTCGTGGAATCCCGGGCTAGATGTGAACCCGGCGATCGCGTCGGGTCGGAACTGGGAAGGTACCCACCGTGTGCTTGATAGGTTCCCGGTAGGTACCAGCGATGGGACGGGTATTTCATTTTTAATAGCGGCTCGTTAAGATTATTTCAAAATCCTTTAAGAACCGTCGGTTCTCGTGAAAGAACCGGATCTATTCTATGTCGTTGTGTAGATACTAGATACCAGTGATGTGGCCGGTATTTGATTTTAATACCCTCCGGTTCCGTCCGTTAAAATTAA
>Ga0116229_10002736_pt1 | contig 28692 bp, 20 predicted proteins | sample S1TSphgellanicum_3_FD_87313 | JGI IMG/M metagenome (GOLD analysis project Ga0116229, IMG submission 87313) | Host-associated microbial communities from peat moss isolated from Minnesota, USA - S1T2_Fc - Sphagnum magellanicum MG | ecosystem: Host-associated > Plants > Peat moss > Unclassified...
GATCCACCGTAGCGCGTGTGTTTGTTGTTGTTTTTTTTGTGTTCTTGTGTGGGGGGGGGGGGGGGGGGGGGGGGTGTGGATTTTATTTTATTTTTTGCAGTTCCTTTTAAGCTTCAAATGGGTTCCTATCAAGTTTCAAATATGTTCCCCGAGTTCCCAATGTGTTCACTGACATGTTTTCCATAGCACTTCATTTTTATCCCATATGTTTTAGCAAACGTTATCCTCCTTTCACCTACATAACATCACAAACTTACCATGCTTCATAGGTTTGTACAAATTTTGTGCAAAATTTGATTTTCATAGGTTTATACAAAAATTGGATGAATTCCATATTATGCTTAATATGAATGATATTTATATGTATTTAATATCTTGAATATTCAAACTAATAAAAAAAAAATTTTTGAATGACATACATGAATGTTCATGTTTAATACACAAAAATTGCATAGTTTTATGCAAAATTACATTATGATAATTACCTGGATTTAGTTAACACATAAATTGTATGTACTTCACATCAACACATCATAAGTAGAAAATAAATCATATATATATGTGTGTGTGTGGGATTTTTACATTTTGAAGCCCACAAATTTTGTAATTTCATAGTATTGAAGGTTTGTGATGAAGTGAGTAAAAGGGGAGGAACTCTATATTTCAAAATAGAACCTTCTATTTTGAGGAGCCTCCATGGTTTCAATTTTATTTAGTGATGGGCCAATCAAATTGGTTCATTGTAAAAAAAATTGATTGGGAGGCACCTCATCTAAAGTTGAATACATTATTTTTATTTATTTTTCTTTTTTGGGGATGTTGTCATGCCATTCTATAAATGGTAGCAAATAGTTTTGAAATTAAAAGTTCCATGCAACCAATGAAAGGCTTAGCATGGACTCACGAGGGTCCAATTTTTTTTCTTTTTTAGAGGTAGGGGTAGAGGAATTGTGCTACTTGTATTTTCCTTTTTTGTTCCATATGGGAGGTTCCCAAAGGATTCCCTAAGATTCTCCCCCGAAACGTTCCCAATAGCGCCTCAATTTTATCCCCTATGGTTTGCCCAAAGGCTCAACTCTCATGTAAGTAAACTAAAAAGGTGGGCCATAGGGAGCACATTTGTTTCTATTTTGCAACTGGTGGTCCAAAGAGGTGCTTCTATTGGGGAGTGCCCAATTTCCAAAAAAAATTGGTGATGGCCTGATCTTGAGGTGTTCTCCCTTAAGTTGGGAGATTTTGAGGATGACAACGAAGAAGGCTTGAGACAGAAAAACGAAGTACAAAGTACAAACACCCACCCAAACAAAGGAATTTTTTTAAGGATAACTACAATGCATGCCACTCTCTTTCTAAATAGGTGTAAGGAATGAAGAAGCCTTCAAGCTCCCAGCCTGCACCTGACCAACCCAAGAAGGAAAGGACAAAGAACCACTAGGTGTTGGATTGAAAAAGGAACCCGCCCCCTCAAAAGAACATACCCTAGTATCATGGCCAATTCAAAACTAATTATATCATTTTCAAAAATGTTGAAATTTTCAAAAATTATTTCTTCCAAATCAAAAAATATTGTGAAGGAAAATAGTGAATATTTAGGAATATTTCATTTTTGGAAATGAAAATTTCAAAATTAATTTATTATTGGACGGACATGTGTTGAAATGGGCAAGGTACTACTACAGTAATGGCAAAGAAAGTGACAAGTTGCAACCAAGATTTTGCCCAAGTTTTGGGGATTGATTCTACAGGACGCCTCAGGTCACTTTTACTTGGAAGGAATCCTTGTAAAGAAATGACCCCTGGAAGTTCCCAAAAGACAGTATGTATGTCCAACGAGTCGAGTATCTCTTGCCCCCTGGAGTTAACGTGCAACTTTACACTTGTCCCATATTAGGTCAATTTCTTTAAAAACATACCAGAAATTTTCTAGTGTGTTTGGAAGGTTTGGTTTTTCTTTGGTGTGTTTACAATTGCTTCAACATGGCTTGTACATTTTGTGGATGGATTTCTATCCTTGTTTATATACAGGGTTTTTCTCTATTTGGAGGTAACCGTCCATAGTGCAATATTTGGCCACCTCTGCCTTCCAAAGGCAAAACACTCCCCTCTAATCTAAATTTTTTATAAAAATTCTGTGGCACATGGTGGGTATCACAAGAAACATCATTCACAAAAATTCTGGTAGGTTTTTACAAAAGAAGTAATGCCCTTGGAGCAAGGTGTTCCCAAAGTAAGCCCCATCTGAGGCAACTTATGCACTTACTTTGGAAACACCCCAGGCTGAGGGTGTTACAATACACTTCAAGCCCAACTAATACAATCCCATTGTCTGCATATATAGGGAACACCAGGTGTCTTTTACTGGTGAATTTATGCCAAAAAGAAATTTTGAAAATTTGAAAATGAAGTGATCTTTGAAGGTTTCAAATTCCAATCATCAAAAGTGCAAGATTCCTATGTTTGGTTTTCAATATGTAACCATAAATATAGAAAGATGACTAAAATTGTGTGTTTTATATCCTAGTTTATATAGCCCAATCCGGCTAATTTTCCTTAGGGATGGGTGATTGTCAATTTTTTGCAATTTTCTATAGATGATTGCCACTTTGGCTGCATTAAAAAAAGAACCTTAAAAACTCACTAGGTAGCACATGTAAAAACTAGTGTTGGGCAGGTACCCGTCCTGGTGGGTAAGAACTAAGAGCCACCAGTTGCAATTAGCAAGAACTGGATCCAGACTGGGTGTGATTTTAGAATCAGAACTGAATTCTATGTTTTTAATAACTGGACTTGGAACCGGGTGCACCACTACTGGGCCCGGGATACATTTGTTTAAAACACAAAGAAATGATTAGGTAGAGTCGAGGTGGTTCCAGTCCGGGTGAGCAAGATCAGCACTGGAACTGGGACTCATCTTCAGTACTGGTTTGCTGGTTCCATTGTACTGTATGTGTGGAAATAGAGAGAAAACCCTGTACACAACAAGGATGAAAATCCATTCACAAGAAGTACAAGGCATGTGGAAGCAAATGTAAAATACAGGAGAGGAAAACCAAAACATTCAAAACAATAGTAATGAGGTAGAAGACCTAATAGTAAAAGAAATGGGAACTGCGACAGTTCTCATTTATTTTCAGAACCAGAGGTTCTTCAAAAGGTATATAACCGCCCAACACTCTTCAAAAAACGCCAATAAAAAGCAAAAACGTAATGGGTCTCCATCTCAAAACGATTCTTGGTGTCTGCAATGATTTGAAGCTACTCTATAAGGACCATTCTCTGGAGTCTAGTCATTGTATTCTTGATACCAGTGCAGCGACGACAACATACTCCAAGTCCTGAGTCCGTGTTCCGATTCTCGCCATGTACATTGTACTTGATTGCTAAATGAGCAAGAAGCACCTAGCTAGCCAATTTCTTAGAGTCATGGGGAGTCCTTCCGATTTTCGCCATGTACATTGTTGATTGCTAAATGAGAAAGAAGCGCCTAGCTAGCCAACTTCTTAGAGTGATGGGTAGTCTGTATTTGGCTGCATGCAGCAATAAAGGCACTGGCACTTACCAAATGCTGGACAGCACTTATCATCTTTTGTGGTTCGATGACTATGTCAACACTTGCTGTCGAATGCAGGTCCAATAATCCACATCCTATAAAACTTCCCCTCCCTACAGGTGCCCACAAACTTCCAAGCTAAATTAAGTGTCTCACCAGTAAGGAATGTCAGCGATGGACAGAGTCGTGACAAAACTGTTGAACTTTGAGGATAGTCACCGGTCACTTCTGAATCGACTCTCTCTCTCTCTCTCTCTCTCTCTCTCTCTCACCATGTACCCACAATTCATGCCCCTGCCATCTAGGCCAGAAATGGCGATGAACACAGACAGGTAGAGAGAAATTTTGGGTAGTCAATTGAGGTGAGACAATATGCAGCCAAGAGGCCCAGTTTCTTTTTCTTTTGGGAGGAGGCGGTGGATCGGGGTTTTTGAAATTTTTTGTTACCAATGTGTTCCATAATGTTCCCATCAAGTTGCCACTGCTTGTTTAATTTGTTCTCAAATTATCTTTTTATTCATTTTTCACAAGTTCCCAATAGGTTTCTAATATGTTCTCAATAGCACCACACTCATCCCTAAAGTTCTTTTCCCCTAAAGTTCTACTCTTGTTACCTATTTGAGTAGCCCAAAGGAGAAGATTACAATAAACCTACTTTGACAGTCCTCAAAGTTTGACTACTTTATGTGATAGGCCAATCAAAGGCACCTATCACAAAAGAAAGGAATTTTACGGGCCCAACAACTAATCTATCTATTAAGGAAGGTTGTTTGTTTTGATTGTTTGTTAGGTTGAGATCTCCTAAACCATAGTGCCTTTGGCTAAGGTCTTTGTACCTTCAGAAAGAACTCAATGAGTAAGGGTGCATTGAAGTGGTTTTGCAAAGGTTTTAATTCAATGTTTGGTGGTTATCAAATATGGTTTCAAACTCTCATTGGTTATATATTCAGGTATATATTCACATACCCAACAGGATGAAAAAGGTAGATAATTGGGGGTTTAAGAAACTTTCGATTCTAAACATTATGAAGAACCTTGAGCATCAAAAAATCTCAAGTGCAAAATTCCTATCAATGTGGTTGAACCTCATTTAGGGTGGTAAAACTTTTAGTGTGGATTTTTAGGTTTTTGTAATTGCATTGTGATGCCACAACTCTCTTTTTTTCTTGTGGGCAGTGTACATCCTTATGGACATTGGAGCATTGCATATTGAAAGATGATGATGTAACAAAATCATTCGTTTAACAATAACTAGTAGGTATGATATATGATGCATTGTTTCACTCTATTTGATTTTCAAAGCTTATTGTTGTAGTTTGTTTTTAATTTGTAGCTTGAAATTTGCAAAGAGAAGAAAGGCACGAAATTTTGGCATTACAATTCAATTCAAGCTTCCACCATTCAATCCTGTAAATAGTTGACATGTGTTGAAAGATCAAGATGGATCCTAATGAACATTGTTTTGATAATTTGTTTATTGTTTTACTTGTAACTATTCCATAAAATGTAACAAAGACTTGCAAGATTTTGACTAAGGCATGATCACACAAAAAAGGAACAAAAATTTCTGGTTGCAAGACCATTGTTGACACACAAGAGTCACTATGGGAATAAGGTCATTTTGGGGCATTAATGCCATTGCAAGAAAGTGGAACTCCTAAACCTAATGTACATGTTTTAATAAACCTTTTCAAAGTCTTGCATCAACAAGTTAAGTTCATGGCATTTTTTTGTGTGAATGATGATAGACCTTATCAATGTTTAAGTCATTTGATGCATTGTTTGTTACAATGATACAATTAATCCTACAATTCTTGTTCAAAAAGCCAAGTGTTACCAGGGGTTGATCATTTATTTTAAAGTTAATGTCACCATTACAATGAAGAAACATCTAGATGTTAAACATGGTAACATTGTTCACAAATTGCGTGAAGAAATGAATAGTTCAACAAGAGGCCCCTTGGAAAGGTAACATGCTAAAAAAAGGCTTTAAATCAATCTAGGCACAATTTTAATTGTATGGTTGTGTAGATCCTTTTTAAGAAGGATCGTGATCAACTACCGATTTACTTGGTGGAAAATGCATTGTTACACGAAATGGGGCTATGATTATGTCCTTGTCTTGTTTTTCCCTCCATGAAAGTGTTCGTGGATGACATGTTACCCAATTTGGTTGAAAAGATCAAAAATTTGTATGTCTTATCTAGCTACTTTGTTAAATTTTATCATTAATAACAACATTTGATCTTTGGATGTCAAAAGGTGCCTATGATGTCTTTTCACTTGTCATGAATTTTATTGGTGTCAATTGGAAGCCTAAATGTGTTATGATAGTTGGGTTGTTTGAGACTACAAAAAGAAATAGTCAAGTAATGGCACTCAAGCTTCAAGCCTTATTGGACAAATATGATTTAAGGAAGAAGATTTTGGCATATGTGAAAGACAAAGGTGTTAATTTGGGTGCATTGACCACAATTTTGAAATGTGTAATCAATTGTGAAGACTTTGGGGGTTGAAAAACCTTTATAAGGCACTTGTTTTGGGCATGCAATTTGTTGAAAGCTTGCCATTATGGCACCATAGATGACAAAGTTGGCCTTCATGATGTATCAAATCAACCTAGGCTCATTTCCAAAACTACATAACATGCCAAAAAATCCAACAAAAGGCATTAAAAATAAAAAGGACAAAGGCATGTTTAAATGTAGGCCTACAACCATGGAAATTGAACACATTGATGAAAATTGTGTGATATATATTTATTTTCATATTTTTCTTCAATTAATTATAAAATTAACTATTAATTTGCTACAAATTTATCAATGAAATTAATGTGAAGTTGAGTTTATGTTGAATTTTGTGAATATGTGATTTGCATGACCTTTGAAAAAACTATAACCATTTTATTTGTTCATTGATTATGGGAAAAAATCAAAATTAATTTAACCAAAATGTGATTTCAACATCTTTTGTGATTGCATCCTTCTCAAAACCAAAAATATAATGGTGTTGCAACTGAAATTTTGTTTTCTTCATGCATGTTGTGGCAATCCTAAGGTAAGCTTGTACTCCAAATGTAAACATTATAGTTAAAAAACTACTAGTAATTTTTTTTTACAAATTGTTTGCCAACTTCATGAAACATTCATAATATGCTTTCATTTGCTCCATTTTATTATGTTCAAATGTCTTCAAATTTAAGTATATTTGTTCATCATTCTTCATTATTTGAAAACATTTATAAAGCCCCTTTTCCAATTCAATGAACATACACTTTAGATGTTTTCTTGGAAAATTTTAACACCACTTTAAAATTGTGTCCTTTAATGTGAACACAAACAAATTCATAATATCTTCGTCCTTTACCTCCCTATTCACATTAATTGTAGTTCTTGACAAAAGGTACATTGTTCCAAATTGAACACCTACCAAACTTCCAAATAATTTTGATACAAATACCATTCTAGGCATTCAATGCAAAATCTCCAAATTATTATAACATGTCCTAGAAGTTGTCGATGTTGTTTCTGTAATGATTAATCCAACTACAAGCAATTCCATTTGTTATGCATGTGATTAAATGTTTACGTCTCATTTGTGGTTGTGTAACAAACACCACTAGTTGAACAATTAGGCATGTTTTTATGTTCAACATATGAACTTCTAAATCTTGTTCATGTCCCTCCTCATCATGTGTTACATACCATCACACAAGTTGGGTTTTAATTTAAAACTGATATGGCATTGCTTACAACCAAACATAGTTATGGTTTCTTGTAATTTTTTTATTACAACCTTTTGGAATCATTTCCCAACCCACATGTACCAAACATGTTCAATGCAGAGTTTGATATAATTGATTGTGTAACCACTTGCTACCATTCTCTTTCTTTGATGATTCAAACCATTGAAACACAAATTCAAAAACATCCTCAATGTTCCTCTAATACACATTCCCCTTCTTGACCTCTTCAACTTCAAAAGAATCTTGTTAACATCAATATAATACTTGAACACCTCTAATTATGCATCTTGCCATTCCTCACCTATTACAAAAAAAACCTTGTACCTTGTAGGTCTTTTCTTTATTCTTAGTATTACAAGGCTCCCACAATGAACATTGCTTGAAATGTTTATAACCTTTCTTCTATGAAGATCTATTTGCATTTCATCCTATTCCTATTCTTTTCTTTCATGTATTTGATCCAATTGTCTTTGTAAAATCCTAATCACCATTTTCAACATATTGACACCAAATTCTTCGAATCACTCATTTTATTTTTTTCAAACATGTCTCCTTACAATATTTCTTGTTACAAATCAAAGCATTAATCCATTAAATTTATTCACATATTTATTAATCAATACATCTGTTGATTCCTAATTACCTCCCAAGATTAACCCAACTTATAACTAATTACAACTTTTCATCATCAACACATGCACAACCAATAAAACATGAATGAAATTACAAAATACCAAATCAAATTTTCCAAAATTCACATCCTGAGGATGGTTGCCAAATGGCAAATAATATTTCTTGATTATTGGTCAAGTTCTTTAATTAGGTTTACAAAAGTTCTTGCAATTACATATCTACATGCAAATTGACCACACATTTACAGTGTGTTTTTCATCCATGTACTCATTGATATAGTTTAAATACTACAAGTAATTCTATAGTTTACAAACAAATTTCTTCATGAAATCTTTCAAAATAATAATACCCATGCAAACAAAAGGTGAAAGAACATGTTCCACAAGTTCCCACCAAAATCCCAATATAAAAATAATAACCCACTAATCACTAATTAAACTACTCATTGTTTATGCACAACCTATCTTTATATCCCCTTAATAGCTAGGGTTGAGATATTTTTGGCTTTGGTGTTCCCATAAGGTTCTTTAATAATTCCCAATGATGTTTTGATTATGTTCCCCAAGTTTTGATTCGCCTTGAGTTGTCTTCAATAGTACCACATTTCATCCCATATCCTTTGCTTTAAATTCACTATTACAAAACATGTCTTCATTCCACTATGCAATCTACCCAACATTGAGTGGCTGTTTCTATGTAAATTGGATGAAATGATGAAGGGGGAAAGAAGGTGGAAAAAGCTTTAAATCCTTGGAGAAAACCCTTCCATAGGAAATATAAGGGATGATGTTACATCCCCATCAATAGCATAAATAAAATCTTTATAAAGTCAAGTGATGAGGATTGCACTTAAGAAAAGGTCTTATTTCACCCTTCAATCCATTATTTCTTATTTTTATAAAGGTCATCTACATGAAATATTACATTCTTATTTCTCCCATTAAAAATGTTTGATCAAAGTTGTTTCACATTATACACAAATAAACATTGTTTCATTTCTTAAGTCAATTGAACCAGGAATGCATTATGAAAATGACTATTAATTAGTATTCATTGTCTAACAATACTAATTCCAAGGTTGGATGCATGAGAAGATTTAGACTCACCAAATTACATGGATTGATGTATGTCAAATTGTAAATTTTGACATGCTTATTGTTTTCAAGGCATCATGAAAGGTTTGAAGCTAAAAAGTTGTGGTTATTGAGGAATTAATTGGTTTGCCTTTACAAATCTATTATGGAAAATAGTAATACATAATTGTCCATTTGTTCAAAATGGCAATATTTGCCCAATGTGACTAAATTCACCAAAAGTGAAAATGCCATTTGGCCCAACTTACTATCATTACAAAGAATCATGTGCATTCCAATCCATGAGTTTGCAACTTGTGTCCAAACCAACCATCTTTAGATGTGAATGTCCTTTGTGGCACTTGTTTAAAACAACTTATAATCACATAAACAATTACAAAATGATTTGCAATTGCATATCCAATTTAGACTTGTGACTAATCTTGAATTAGATGAAAATGAAGATGAAAAATACATTTATATCATCCATTTTTAATGGCATCCCAAAATAGATGAAAATGTAATTGTTTCTATGACTTAGAAGGTGGGTCACAAATCATTAGACCCCATGTGGCATCTTTTCAACTTGATTTGTGACTATAAATTCTAGTTGCAAATGTACATTTAATTAAATATGAAAAAAAAATTTGCCAATGGAATTGTTAGATTTAATGGTCTATTTTTTTCCCTTAATTTTTTTCCATGAACCAACGATTAAAATTATAGTGAACTTCAGTGGGTTTGTGAAATTTCAGAGGACACATGGCAATTCATGGTAGAAATGAACCATTTTGAGATTTCATTATAAGGTTTTTCATAATGTGCAATTTGGTGTGAAAAATACACATTTATCATCCATTTATTAAGGCATTCATTGATGCATGAACACATAGTTGTTTTTAGAACTAGACATGTAAACAAATTGTAGTAGCATCATAGATTTATAATATCATAAAATTTCAATAAAATTCGTGCAAAAAATGTAAAACAATATGACCATGCAAAATCTATGGGTTTCAAAGTGTAAAAATGGCACCAAAAAAAATTTACTTATATATAAATGATTTGGCTTTTCTACTTGTGATGTTTTGATGTGAAGCATGTACATTTTACGTTTTAATTAAATTTGTGCAATTATCGTGATGTAAGTTTTGATAAAACTATGCAATTTTTGTGCATTAAACATGAACATTCACATATGTCATTCAAAAATAATGTCTCATCTATTTAAATATTTAAGATATTGAATATATACAAATATCATTCATATTCATCATAACATGAAATTCATGTGATTTTTGTAAAAACTTATGAAAACCAAATTTTGCACAAAATTTGCACAAACCTATGAAGCCTGGTAAGTTTGTGATGAGGAAGCAAGTAATTAATAAGGCTACATAGTAAGGAATATTTATGTAGTTAAGTAGTAGGTATTTTATCATGTTGATATGTCATAAGGTTTTTAAATTAAAACTAATTAATTAGGTACGTTAGGTAATGTGTAGTTGGTTAATCAATAATAGGTATTTTATTGTGTTGAATGAAATAATGTTATGTTTAATTAATAATTAAATAGTTAAGTAATTGATCAATTAATAAGTTGTAAATAGTACGTAGTAAACAATATGTTTGTGGGTTAAGTTGATATGTATTTTTTATTTAATTAAATAGGCTATGTAATTTATTTATTAAATAGGTTAAGGTTTTGGTAGTAGGTAGCATATATGTGTGTTAAGTAATAAGTAATAAGGGTAATTAATACATGATAATTTTTTTGATCAATCAATTACTTAATTAGGTAGGCAATGTAATTTATTTATTGAAAACGTTAGGTCATATGTAGTAGAAATAGTTTATGATCCATTTATAAACATTATATAATGAATAAGTTATATATCATACATCTAAATTACATTTTGTTGGTACAATTATGATTTATTATAAATAAAATTGTACAATAAAATTTTCTTAAATCAAATAGAGATTTGAGATGTGAAAATATATAATTTATTTTTACATAAAATTTTGATCATAATTATAAGTAAACCTTAAGATATTATATGTGTAAAATTAATAAAAATTTTAATTCCATAAAATAAATAAATTATATGGTATTAATTAATATTTAAAATTTAAAATCGACTATTTAAGTTAATCTTTTACAACAAAAATAATATGGCTAATATAAGAGTTTTTATTATAATCTTATTATAATTTTATTATGATTCATTTATAATTGTTATATGTGAATAAATAATATAGCACACATTTAAATTATATAATATAGTTTTTAGAATTAAATGAAGCTTTGAAATATGATATATATATATACACTATTGTATTATCCATTTATAAATCATGTGCTTAAATTCATTTTTCCAACAAACAATCATTGAAATGGTATTCAATGATAAATTTCAAAAAAAAAAATTTGAAATCAATTTATATTTTTTAAGGGAAAAAATATAGTTATGTACAATTAATTGAAAAAATTTAAGAATAAACTTTAATCTTGTCATTTTGACAAAATTTTAATAAGATTTCAAATATCAAAAATGATGTTTTATGTAATGTTTAAATGAAATAAAATTCATAGAATGCACATTACTATTTTGTCACAAGTGGGGTGACTTGGTGGTGAAATAGTTGATTTCCATCCTTGTGGTTCAAGGATCAATTCACAAATGACATGGGTTGTGGTCAACATGGTATAGGTTGAAATGAATGTAATCGCCAATCATATATATAATGTGACTACAGTGATAAGTCATAAAATCAATCATAAAATGATGTTGCCACATAAATTGGTTTGGATGGATGAAAAGTTCATGTAAGTCGCATCTTCATGCAATTGCCATTGTGACTTCGTGTCACATATTGTCTTTTGCGACTAGAATTTTATGCAACTAAGCCATGTGGTAATTATGACTAAAAACTAATTGTTAATCCAATCATTGACTTACAAATTCCTTGTAGTGTATGTATAAACAAATGTTAACATTATAATTATTAGTGAGTCTCGAAGGTTGTAAAATACATGGCCTACCTATAGGTCCAATTTGATGATGTTATTTTGGTGTTTGAATGCAAGTCACCCATTCAATAATTTTAAGGCCTTTGAAAGGAATATTGTAATTTGGTTGTAATTATAATCAGAAACCAACTTGTGGTGGCCAATGTTCGAGACTTATATTAATGTATTATGTCCCACCATGGTAAGGTGTTTGCAAACTTTAATTCCATTTTATTTATTTTTTGAGACATAATTAAATAATTGCAACAATGCATGGAATTTTGAGAAACCCAATCCTATTTTTCTTAGTGAACATTCACACATCATGTGCATGTAATTGTAGATAGTGGTTTTGTTGTGGTTTCTTTGCACATGTTAAAGGATCATAAATTCTTTTATGAATTATGTGGAAATTTATAAACATTCAAGTTGTTTTTGTATCACAAGCTTAAACATTATAGGTTATTATAAACTATTACACCCTAGTTTATTTTAAATTGTTTTAAATGCATTCATGGTTGTGGTACCACAACAAAAATAATGACACCCATTTGTGTTGTCATTATGAAAAATTGTGTCCATCAAAACCACATTACTTTACAACTAAAATTCAAAAAACAATTTAGATACAACTATTGTGCAACTACCTTCCTAGAAATACAATATATTAATAAATAAAATGCCACGTCAAAAAAATCAGTACTTGTATTATAATTGCAAGTGAGTTGAAAATGGGTATTTTATACAATAATTTATACACATTGTACATATGTATGTAGTCAACCATGTTTGACTTTTTTAGGAATTGCATGTGGCAACTATTTTAAAATTGTTGTAATTTTTTTAAAAAATCAATAACTATGTTGCAACTAATGTATAATGTACATACATGTAATCATACCACATGTCCACATTTCCACCACCCATTATGGGATACCTTTGTAACTAATTTTTTATTATGATTCCCATTGATATAATTAATATGACCATTAATGGTCCACTACTAAAGTACTATTGTTCAATTATGTTATAATTATAATTCAACTAATTATAACTTAATAAGGATACATATTCATTAGTTATTTATACCTTCATCATACGTGCTTCATTTTGAATCATTTAAAATGTTATGGGAACACTACCTCAAGCAAACTTTCCAACTTATAAAACACGTTTTTTTTCCTTTTTTTTCTCTTTGGACTTGTCCTACTTTTTAAACCTCATAACTTTTTTATTTCTTATTCATTTTAAACGATTTAAAATGTTATAGGAGCACCACCTAAAGTTCTACAAATCATCTTGGAACCTTAATAGCAACAAAACAACATACAAGGAATTTTTGAGGTGTTTGGGAACCAGCCTTTGTAGTGTTCAATGGTTTGTTCTTTTGAGTTTTTAACCCCTTTTCCTTTGGGGGGCCATAACTTTCTAAATTCTATTCCATTTTTGATGATTTTTAGTGCAACATATGCACCAATAGGAAGAGTTCAAGTTTTTTTTAGACACCATAAACAATGGAGCCCTCCCTTTGGATCTAGCCTACCCTAAACGCTTAAGTGTTATAGTTATAACTCAATTGCAACTCAATTTGCAACTAAACAACAACTAAAAATTTAACCCATATCCTTTGTTTTCAAATCCCATTTTATAAATTATATAAAAAGGCTTGTTTTCTTATGTTCTCACATTAAAATACGTGTGCCATTTTGAGATGAATTCAAAAAAGTTTAATTTTTAAAAAAAACATAAAATTAAAAAATAATTTCATGGCTATTATTTAATTCATTTAGTTTTATGTTTTCCTACCTACTTACCTACTTAAGTAAATAAGTAGGTAGGCAAGTCTTCAAACCTACCAACCTACTTAATTATGGTTATGTACAACTTACTTAATTACTAAAATACACAACACACACACACACACATCCAAAATATAATTAATATGCCATGTGGCAAATTTTTCTTGTGTCACGTGTCACAATTTCGAACCATCATTAAAAATCATAGTGGACAATGGAGATCAATATTTTGAAAGAAAAAAAATTTAATGTCCAAAAATCTTCAAAGTGCCATGTGATAGATTTTAATAGATGAATGATAATGAATGACGTCATCATGAGTGCAATTATAATGGAATTGCATAATGGTCGAAAATAAATTGTTTTGATTGAGTTGCAATGAATTGCACCATATATATGGTGAATTGCAACTTTGCAACTCATGCAATTTGTCTATTAGCACTCAAGGTGTCTAAATATATTGAGTTGCATGTGTCCTGTGCAATTCAAAAATTGAGTTACAAGGCTAGTTGCAAAACACGCCTTTTCTCATTATGTGTGTCATGAATCCTAAAGTAAGGACTTAACAAAATGAATGTTTTGAGATGTTAAACAATGAAAAAGGGATATGTATGTTTAGGCTTTCAACCAATAAATGTTACAACAAATGATTCAAATCAATTGAACAAATTTTGAATGTCATGTTCAAATATAAACCAAAAAGGAATGTAGGATTATTGAAACAATTTAAAATGACATACTTTCATTTGGAGTGCCAAAACCTTATTAAAAACATCAAATAATGTCATGTTTTTGCACCCACATCTCTTATACTTCTTTTCAAATTTTTGAATGTAAATTTGTAACTAAAAAATTTAATTTGATTGTCCTTATCAATGCATCTATTTTATGAAAAATTCAAGATTCTAACATCAATTCACAAAATTTGGTGATTTATCATACTAAAAATTTGTGCCATGATATAGAACATACTTTATTTTATTTGAGGTTAAAATATGGAACAATTTCAAAAAATATTGCTAGTCCTATTGAGTTTTTTTCAATAAAATTACACAATGAAACATGGTTCATGAACCAGTATTTAAGACATGTAAGGAGATGTTTTCATCATCCAAATCACAAAAAGTCACCACCATTTTAATCAAAAAATATGTGACTACATAATGAAAAAAAAAAAATGTACCAAATAAAATATTTCATAAATGTAATGGTCATTCAAAGTGTTGTCTTTAAAGTGATTGTGGGGCAACATTCTTTTTGTTTACCCCAACCATGAATGTACCCTCTACCTTAGGTTAATCTTGATTATTGTAAGTGATTTCACCCTAAATTATTGTACCGAAGGCTATTTTAAATTATTTTGAATTATTCCACCTTAGGTTATTCAAGATTATTCAAGATTATTCCACTTTAAGTTATTTATGGTTATTTTACCTTAAGTAATTATAGGTTATTTAAGCTATTATATAAGTTATTTTACCCTAAATTACATTTTAAATTAAAATTTAGGCTAAAAATAGCCTATTATTATTCCTTAAAATAATTTAAAGTGAAATAATTTAAAATAATAATAAATAATGGAAGAAGAAATATAATCAAACATATGATAGTTAAAAATAACCCAAAGTATAATAACCTAAATTATCATATGGTACAGAATAATTTATAATAGCCAAAAAAATAGATAGGTTAAAATATTTTTAAATAACTTCAGGTGGAATAGTTTAAAATATCCAAAGATAGCATAAAATGTAATTATTAAATAACCTAAAATAACTTGGGGTGAAATAACATAAAATAATGTACAATGGATTACTTTAAAATATTTAAAAATAACTCAAAATAACATGGGGTGGATTAATTTTAAATAACTAGAATAACATTTAGAGTATTTAATAACATGGAAAAGCCAGTGTGAGTAAAAAATAATTGAGAATAATCTAAAATAAAATAATTTAAAATAGCCGAAAATGAATGTTTAAAATAGTTTTAAACAATTTAAGACTACCCTATGGTAACTTAAGAATGATCTATAGTACTCAAAAATAACCTAGGTTGGAATAACATAAAATAATTGAAAATAATGTAAATTATAATAAATTTTGATAACCTAAATTGAAAATAACCTAAGCTTGAATAACCTACAATACTTCTAGTGTGATAGTTTAAAATAATTATAAACAATTTAGGTCGGAATAACTCAAGGTACAATAACCTATAATAACCAAAGGTGATACAAATATCCTAACATAAATAACTTAAATAGCCTACGACAAAATAACTTTAAAAAACTAAAAATAACTTAAAATAACTTAAAACTAACCTAAAATCCTAAGTCATGGTAATGTAAAAATAACCTAGTTAAGGAAGTTTACACTAACTTAAGAAAGCCTAAGATTAATGTGGGAATTTAGTTTATGATAGTTTACACATAAATTAAGAAAAAAATGTGCATAATAATATGCATGAACAAATTATTTCACTTATTCAAATTGTGGTCCAATGGTTATAGCTTGGACCTATTCTTGAAGCATGGAGGTGAAGTGAAACTAAAGGTTCAAGCTTTCACATTTGTATTATAAGTTAGTAAGTTAAATGGCCTACGTTAACTTAGGTGGCTAGGCTAGGTTCCTAGGTGCATAACCTAGCTTAGGTGGCTAAGTTCCTAACCTAGCCTAACTATGAATTAGGAAGCTAGCCTAATGAATTTGATTAACTATAGTGGAATCACTTGTGTGTAATAATTGGTCCTCATTCATTAGGGTGTTAATAATTTTCATTGTGATAAATTTGTCCAAATTCATTCAAAATTTATTGAAATATAATTTGAATTTGAACACATTGGTGCAATGTTAAATTTAGTTTGTCAAATATTGAGATTGTGGAAATTCTTGTTTTCCCTATTTAAATTATGTTCAAGCATCATGATTTGATCACATAAATTGTAATTCATAAAATGTAGAATGTATTATTGTTGTGGTTGTGCGAGTGCATGGTCATGTGAATGAAAAGTATGAAATTTTTATTGATAAAACCAAACAAAAAAAAATCAAAATTATTTCCCTTCAGAAAGAATTTTCTTTTTCTTAAAAGGAGATATTAGTAAATTTGTTTTCCATATGTGCCACTGTTTGATTAAAAAACATGTCATCAATTATTTATGGTGAGGTTAAATTGATTTCAACTTCAACCTTTATCGTAATCATTTTAATGCCATCACTCCAACAATATGTGTCCAAGTTCATTTTATGTTTCACTATATTTTGAATGAAATTGGACAAATTTACGATGGTGAAAATGAACAACCCTTTATAAATGGGGATTAGTTGTTACATACAAGCAAATTCACTAATAATTAATTGAATTCGTTAGTAATTAAATCATTAATAATAAACTAACAAGTAGATCATTAATAATTAATTAACAAATAATTAATTATGCACCTAAGCTAGGCACTTAAGAACCTTCATTAAGTTACTTAACTTAAGCTAAAAACCTAGTCGACTTAAACACCTTGCCTACCAACCTAGGGTGCGAAGGTTTAAACCCTTCACCTATTTTCACTTCCATGTTTAAATCACAAGTCCTTAACCATTAAATCACTATTTAAATGAATGATATTATCTATCGTCGCATATTATTATGCACATTTTTTTTAGCCTAGGCTATTCTTGGTAACTATACCATAGACTATTCTATTGTACCACATTATTGGTCATTTTACATTGTTTTACCATAGGTTATTCTTGCCAATTTTTGTTCATTTTATCATAGGTTATTGTATTGTACCCCATTGTTGTCACGAATAACATTGTAAGCATCATCGCTAGTATCATTGTCAACATCATTGCTAGCATCACATTTTTAATTCACTATCAATTAAATTGTTTGTTAATTCACTCCTAGTTCACTCTTAATTCACTTTTACTTCACCCTTAATTCACTCCTAATTCACATTTAGTTCAGTCATGGGCCACATTAATAGATATGGGCCACACATGGGGATGAAGCTTCCATGGAGGCTTCTTTGAATTAAATCCCCAAGGGGTATAAATAGAGGTATGACTTTTAATTACTTTTAGTTTGTTCAATGTTAATTTTGGGTAGGTTCACTACTACAAAATGTGGGTGTAATTCACTAGACTAATGAATTCACTATTTCCTCATTAAGTCTTGTCCAATATAATTGGTGAATTAATTCATAATCCAGTGAAATCACTTGGTGTACAATGACACATTTTGTTGTAGTGGTTTTCTTGTCACAACCTTGTATTGTTTTTGTTTCATTCTTGCAATAAAATCTTATTGGATTTTTGTTTTGCACATGTGTGTTCTTGAACTCGTATTTTCTTATTTCACGATTTGAATTTGAAACTAGGCCTAGCTATGTTCTCGATCGTTTTGGTTTAAGAAATCTTGCAAACTTGGTTGTTTTTATGCCCATTATAATAATTAGTTATTATATGTTATTTCACCATAGGCTATTGTTGGTTATTATGAGCTATATTACCATATGTTATTAGTGGTTATTCTATTATAAATTATTGGTAACTATTTTATTATAGGCTATCATTGGCTATTATAGGTTATATTACCATAGACTATTGATGGCAATTTTATTATAAAATATTAGTGGCTATTATAGGTAATATTACCATAGGCTATTATGGGTTGTTCTATTATAAACTATTATGATTATTTTAGGCTATTTCACCCTAAGCTATTATTGGATATTGTATCGTAGATTATTATTAATTATTATTAATTATTTTACCATAGGTTAATATTACTTATTCTAAGTTATTTTACCATAAGCTACTTTTTGTTATCATATCATAGGTTATTATTGTTTATCTTATCATATGTTATTATTCGTTATATCATAAATTATTTTTGGTTTTTTAAGCTTTTATCATAAATGATTGTTGACTATTGTTAAATATTTTACAATAGGGTATTGTTGACTATTATATCATAAATTGTTATTGGTTATTTTACTTTAGGTTAAATTATTGGATATTCTATCATAAGCTATTATTGGTTATTTTGAACAAAACATATTTTTGGTTATTCCATTATAAGCTATTGTTAATTATTTACCATAGGTGATGCACCCCCACACTCATTGAAAGACTCAAATGCGAGTCCGAAAGTGAAAACATTGAAAGAAAAAAAAGTTGGGGTACGTTCCTCAGCTCACAACATTTTGAGGTTAGAAGGGCGTGCTAGAGCTCTAGGATGGGGACTAGGATGAATGACAAGTGGGTCAATTATTCACATGGACTTGCACTAACTAAACAACAAGTTGGTTAATGCATGGTTAGAGCACTTTTGGTGCACGGACAAGCCACAAATATACACAAACTCACAAGACTCACCATGGCCCAAATTTGGGGGAAGCCACCACCTTCCCCATTATAATATTCTTTGTGATTATCCACGCGAGTTGCATCCAAATGTCATTTTGTCCTGAAACTCCCAAATTGCGAGTCCTAAAACTCTCAAAATTAAGACTTCTGGCACTTTGGAAGGCCATAACTTCTTGTGAAAACCTTTGATTGAGATGAGGTTTAAATCAAAGTTGTAGCCCTCGTCAATAACTTTCCAATGATATGTGGCACAACCCTGCACACACATATTTTAGGGTGATTCTTGACTTTTTGTGGTTAGGAGTCAAACTTGCACTTTGACTCCTAACCCTTCTTTTGGCCACAACTTGTGTTTTAAGTACTCAAATGGGTCATGCGAGCCCATTTTAAACATTTAAGTTTCAAAAGTTTTCTAATTGTATAATAATTTTTTTAGTAAAATGAGTTTTGAAATACCTTTTTGAAGATTCAGAACTCCATAAAGATTTTAATTCCCAAAGTGTGAGTCCATTTGGGAGTGTGTGGGTTCATTCCCTCACATTCCCAACAATGCAAATGTGAACCCCAAGTTGCATTCTTGGCTCCCACCTTTCCATGCCTTTGCATTGGTCGAAACCTAAGGCTAGGGTCGTGACAATAGGTCCAAGCATGGTTATAAAAAGGACCAAAAAATATGTCCACCCAAATCCATATTTTAAATATGGTAAATTTTCAACATAGACATAAGAAAGTAGGTTTTAATGTTGCCTTCATGTTTCCATTGAGTTTTGATGACTTGAACTTTTTTCAAACATCTAATTAAAACAAAACCTTGGGCATGTGCTAAAGATGAATATATACTTGAATTTAATATAAAATTTCCTAATTTCACAGTAGAACATTACATGGTTATAATGATATAAATTTAGATTCAATTAAAGTATAATGACATTTAAAGTATTTATGACAAAAGAAAAAACACCCAAAACATAATATCAAAACTATTACCCCAATTGTAGCCAAAAACACAAATTTTAATTTAATAATATATTAAGATTGTTCAAGTTAGGTTTATTAATGTTTAAATGGACAAATGTTATGGAACAAATTTAGATTCTAAACTTAATGATAGCCAAATATTGAAACACATTCAAACATTACCCAAAAAAACTCAAATTGTGAGGGAAAAATACCACAAAATCACTTTCACCAATCATTAAATAGCTTAATGATAAAAAAATACATAAAAATATCCATGTGTATTTTGTTAAATAGTATGGTTCAAATACCAATTGATGCAATTAATTCCAACAATTTTGAAAATGATACAATCAATTATTCCTATCACTAAAACTTCATAGCTTGATAATGTGTTAATTTACAAAAGGAAAAACACCTAATAATAAAAAGAAAATTTTAATTTTAATTTCGATGCATGAACACATTTATAATGAAAACACAATTCCTTCTATTACGATATCATATAGATTAGAAGAATGTCTTATAACTCTTCAAATTTTGAAGAGGTAATAAAAATGCACCAATAGATTTTTTAGTACAATTTTTTTGTAGGTTGAACAAATATTCGACCAAGAACATGAAAGCCCTATTTGTGTGACTCCTAATGAAGAATATTAACCATTAGGATTGTTTTGAGATGTCAAATGTGAATAATACAACTATCATAGTTTTTTTTTGGAAAAGCACAATCATGTGAATTACAAGCAAATCATTTTTCCCAAAAATTTTTTTAAAAGAATTAACAAATGTAGATAGAAAATTTCCATACCATACTGCAAATTTATTTTTCAAAGACATCAAATTTTAATTCAAATTTTAATTTTCATCTTTGGTTTATGTTCACAAAGCACAATTACAAGATCAACATTTCAATGCAAAAGATGTTATTGACAAATCTAATTAATTTGATTAATATACTAAAGTTCATAATAACAAGTCATAATAAGGATGTTAATAAGTTCATGTTAACAAGTTATAAGAAGGATATTTATTAGGATATTAAGAGGTTTTACCAATTATTGGCTACTATAAATTAATAATATTTTTACAAATGTTAATTGATTAGTACTAGTTATAGTATATTTAATGATAATATATTATAATGATTGACTAGTTATAATAAAGATAAAAGCATTAAAAGGATGGTCATTTTGACCTTTGTTATGTTAAACAATTAATTGGTCATTAATTATTTTATTAATTATTAAATTAGCAAGTGGTTCATATTTGAAGGACATTACAAATAAATGACTAGATAAACTATTAATTTTTAGTTGTAATTACCACATGTGATTTGTAATAGGGCTTAGTCGTTTTGGACAAGGCACATAAAATTCTAGTTGCAAAAGATAATACATGGCATTAAATTGCATGACATATCAACATGATAGAATACCTACTATTTAGCCACACACATATTACCTACTACTTAACCCTATTTCTACCATTAATTGCCATGGGTCTTCTGAAACTTTTATAAACCCACCAAACTCTACTAAACATTAAATGGTTAATTCATTGAAGAAAGTTAAAGGAAAATAATTAGACCATTAAATCTAGCAATTTCATTGGCTAACTCTTTTTTTTCAATGATTAATTACATGTGCATTTGTGATTAGGATTTATAGTCAAAAATCAAATTGAAAAGATGCCATGTGGTGTCCAATAGCCTATGAACCACTTTCCAAGTCTCAAAAACAATTACATTTTCATATATTGTGGGATGCCACTAAAAATGGATGATATAAATGTATTTTTCATTTTCATTTCATCTAATTCAACATTAGTTGAAAGTATAAGTTGCAGAGACAACTACAAACCATTTTGTAATTGTTTATGTGACTAAGTCATTTTTACTAAGTGCCATGAAAGACAATCATATTTATAGTCCAAAAAATGGTTGATTTGGACATAAGCCGCATATGCATGGGGTGGAATAGACATGATTCCTTGTAATGGGAGTTCCTACTTAATGTTAGGTAATTAATTTAGTTATTAGTAAATTCTATTTAACCTATATAAGGAAATAGTTCCAAACTTTTGTATTCTTTTCATTTAACAATACATCCATAGAGTTTTCTTGTTATCTTTTAAATTTGAATCCATACATTGAGCTTAGTTTGAGCATGCATGCATGCATAAGAAATAACAAGGCTCTTGTGTACACGTCCTTTTAGAATTGCATATTTTATTTTTCAAAATTTTGCAACCATCTTTTGAATTAAGATTCAATAAAATTGTTTATCTCTATGGGAAGGGTGATTAAAATCAGAAATCCTTAGGAGACCTTATACATTTTTTTAAAAAATTAAATTCATTTTGGGCTTGGGATTTAGTTTTTTCTTTCAATTTTTCTTCTATAATTATGGATTTTTTTCACATGCATTCAAGTTCATGATCATGAAAACAAAAAATTAACAAAATAATTTTGATATAAGGATGGTACATTTAAGTTATAAGGAAAGTTATATATTTAATACTTTCTAACTATTATTGAAGGATTGTGTTTTAAGATTAGAAATTTAATTGTTAATGTCAAGTTTTTGTGTTTCAAAAAGATGCCATGTTCACAAGTTTATAGTAAAATGATGATGAACACTTGGTTGTAGCACTATTGAAGTAGATGTAATAAAAGAAACTTGAGTTGAAAAAATTCAACAATGACTATTCAACAACAATGACTCCAATTTTTATAGACCAAGATTGATTCACCATGGGCACATGGTTATAAACAAAATCTTTAAACAAATGTGGCAAAAAATACTTGCTAGAAAAACATTACAACATGTGTTCACCAATAGTTGTAAATTTTCCAAACAAATATTGGCTCACTATGAACATTGCGAGGGAAATCCCATAAGCACCAATGGTTGATGTACTTGCATCACAAAAAAATTATCAAATATTTACACAAAATCTACACATATCAATGGTAGTAAGACTGGTGTCGCTAACTTATGATACACTTGAACATCATCAAAATCCACATGCATTTGTGGTAGTTAGATTGATCCCATTTGTGTGAAAGACTATTGTTTCAACAAATTACCATAATACATGTTTAGTAATTTTAATATGTTGTGGTGCATGTTACAACCAATAACAAAGATAGATGCATATGGAGATCACAAGAATATATTAAGATGGAAACTATGACCAAGGTTTGCCCACCAAACACTTGTCAAGAAGTTATTGAGATCCATGCATTCAATTATAATTGTTTGATGATTAAGTAGTATCTTCCATATTGTCAAATGACTAACAAAAATGCATACATACTTGTGCATTTAACTACATTTGTAAGTGATTTAGAAGCATGTAGTTTGGTTACAATGTCATTTTCTATTGTAAGCATAACACATAACAAATGTGGAATCAAACAATTAAAGCAATTTGATTTGTTACTTTATCTAATGCTGAATGAGTGCTAGAATTAAAGCTTTGTCCTCTATTGATCACTTCAATAATATTTGCAAAAGTATAAAGCCAAAATGATGATTTGATGATGGCATTAATTGAACTTGTGTGTCATCAACATTATCACACACATGTCATAATAAACCACTTGTGCAACTCCTTGATTGAATGTTTGATTCAACACTTATATGTAACAAGTTTCTTGATCCAATAACATTGATGGCAAACCCTTACAACAAATAGTCACAAGCATTTTGCAAAAACCACATGGTAAAATTGGTGTTTCTTTCCATACTTGTTTCAATACATGTTTAGAATATGAGGGACAAACCATAGAAAAACCTTAATGAAACCACATAACCATAAAATTGAAAAACCTTAGAATGCACAAGGCATTTATACATCCACATAACAATAGAACACATTTATTTTTCATATCTAGTTGGATGATTACTCCATAATGAGAACCAACATTGATTGATATTTTTTGGACAAATTAAATTTATTTTCTTAAAAGTTTTAATCGAGGACTAATGAAAACATAATCTAGATTAGAAAAGGGGGTAATGTTAACCTTGTATAATAAAAATATCTACTAGGATAATAAGAGGATTTACCTACTATTGATTTTTATAAATGTTCACATTATTTTTACAAATGTTAATTGATTAATATTAATTATATCATATATTATAATACACTATTATGATTAACTAATTATAATAAGCTTGAAGGTATTAACATGATAATCATTTTGATTTTTTTAAGTATTCAAATTTTTTTTAATAAGTGTTAATTGATTAATTATTAATTACCTTGTTAGTTATTATATTAATTAATGGTTCATATTTGAAATTCAATTTAATGTTAGGTATTTGTTTGGTTACCAGTAAATTTTACTTAGCTTATATAAAGAAATAATTCCAAAAATTTTGTATTATTTTCATTTGATAATATAGTCATAGAATCATCTTGTTATTTTTTGAATTTGATTCTATACATTATGTCTAATTTGAACATGCATGCATAGGAAATAATGAGGTTCTTGTGTACATGTTTTTTTAAAGTGTATATGAACAATTTGAATTGTGATATAAAGAAATCCAAAATATTTATACTTTTGAAAAATATTATTTACATGATTTTTATTAAAAAAATTGTAATGATTTGTCAATTTGGAGCCCCAATATTTTTTGTTACTTTCAATGTTTTTGAAGCAAATGGATAGATTTACTTAAAACATTTCATGAATGAAACAAAATTTCATAACATAGATTATAAAAATTTGATGATGAAGTCATTTTTAAACTTGCTAAAGGAGATCTAGTAACTTGTGCATGATATTATGTCCATTGACTGAAATATTTTTGCAAGAACATTATAATCATGAACAAATACATTATTTGGAAAAGTATAATTTTTTTTTTGGTAACAAAATTTCAAAGTAAAAGAAATGAACATGATTATGGACTCTTGTGGATAAACTATGCACAAAAATATGGAATCAATAGCACAAAAATATAATCATTTATTTGTGACAATCTTTACATTGTGTGAAAGTCTGTGAAAGTCAACTTCATCATCATAAATGAACTTGTCATAAGAAAAAGCGTGTGTAAGTTTCATTTTTAATTATCACCATTGCATAACACATAAATACTAATTTCATTATTAAATTTTTTTAATTCCAAAAAGAATGATATATTTTTAACAAGTTAAATGAAATGGAGATGGGACAAGACATATCATTTGAAATTTTTTAACAAATTATAAATTGATGAAAAAACTTACATATTAGTCATGAAATATAGATTACAAAAGCCTATAATATTTTGAAAATGAAATCCAATAGACATACATAGAAATTCATATGAAAATTTAGTTGATAAACTTTGGCAAACAAATACCGATCCACAATTCATATTTGTTCCATATGCTACAACAAGTTATTATATGTAATTAAGGTAGATACAAATGTTACACAAGAATTTCAAACCATATTTGGAAAATAAAAGCTTTAGTGCAATCAACACATGGGAAATGTTCTCTTGAATGCCCATCAAATGTTTGCATAATTAACTATTTATTTAATAATTTCATTAACACTACATCACGAATCAAAATCATTCTAGTTCATTAATACATCCCAAAAAGATGAAATAACTTTTATTTTGAAACCTCAGAACATATGTTGAAAAATTTATCATTGATTACCACAAACATTCAATTTCCATCAATTATCAATTAATGCATCAATTGATCTATTTCATTATTTAATATATCTCTTTTCAAAAAATTTGGAGGTTATGATGTTAAAATTTTCAAAATATTTAAAAATTTAAAATTATTCATTGGGTTTGCTCCAACAAACATAAAGACCATTATAGACAATTGTTACTTTCATTTTCACCTTTTATAAATGTAATGTCCCAAAAATAAACTTATTCAACTTGGCATGATCTTTTTAAAACAAATGAATTGTCTATTCAAAAAGTTCAAAACAAGTTCATGATTACATTGAATACCTCCATTCAAAATTTGCTAAATATTGTTTAAATATTACAAGTATTGATTGGGATGAAATACAAGTTACATTTCACAAATTGGCTATCAAAAATATATATATATTTTTTAGGCGACTTGTTTGTCACATTTAAAATTCCATGTGAATCCAAAAACAATTAATTCCAACCAATTTTCAATATGATTCATTACAATTAATGAAAAAAAATCATTTTTTTTAAAAAGCTTGATTCATTCCTTAAATGAAAAAAATGCATAATTTTTTTTGATATTTTTTATTTAAAAAAAGAATCCAAATAAATCCCTATCCATATTTTAAACTTGTGGTGCAAGAATAGGAAAGACATTTACCTTAATAATAAGTATTCAAGGTCTCCTTCAATTTTATCTCAAATGAAATAAAGATTTAGATCCATCAAAAGAAATCATTTAGAAAATGGCACCATAAGAAAAAATACTTACAATAATGGTGGATTAATTATACATTTAGGATTAGCCATTCCATTGAACAAATCACTCAATGATGAAAGATGTGATTCTTTGATCAAATAATAGACAATATTAAAAATATTGGTATTGGATGAAATATCATTAATAAGGAGTTGAATATTTTCATTCATTGATAAAAAGGCATGCATAGTAAAACCACAATTTTTTTGGAAATTTGGATGTTTTAATAATAGTTGATTTTCATCAATCGTTGTTGATTTTTGATTCATGTGTATTTCATCCAACAAATGATGGACTTAATTCTTTAGGTACTAATTTTTGGTAGCAAAAAATACAATGTTACAAATTGTATCATGTTATGTGTCAAAAGATGCACAATATTTGAAATCCGTAATAAATTTAGAAAAGTTTGTCCAACACAACAAAATATTTATATCATAATCAAATTATGATTAAGACCTCCACCATCTATTATAGAATTTCTTTGTCTCTTTTATGTAAATAAAAGAGCTTGAAAACACAATAGTTAAATAATTAAACAAACAATGGGTTTGATATATTATTTCCAAGCAAAAGATATTAGGCAACATGATTCTACCTTGTTTCACATTATTTAAAATAAATCCATCCAAAATTGATGGATTACATTATGAATTCCATTAAATCCAAATATGTTAATCAAATTATGTGGATGAAATTATTGTATTGAGGATGGGCTTATTAATGCTATTGAAGGAATTAAAAAAACTAAAATCACATTTAATATATGGAGTTTGGGTTGACTTTTTGAGCCCAAAAATTCAACCACACAAGAACAAATAAACAAAATCCTTTATGAAGGTTACCCTACCATTCAAAATAATTGTGCTCTTATCATAGCAAATATATAAAAAGTACAAGTTGTTCATAATTCCAATAATCTATTCATGTGTAAACAATTATCAATTTAACCAATGCCAACATGAATAGTACATCATGCTTAAAGTTTATCAATGGAAAACTTAACATTTGATATTCATGGTATACCTAGATATGATTTAACATACACAACTTTATTTAGGATATGTACAAAAGAAAACCTTTATTTGCTTAATGCATTTCAACAAAAGAATTTCAATGTTGATGCAATGTTAAAAGAAGACACAAATAGATTTGAAACAAGTGCAAAATACAAACTATTTTTTCTGCTCTTGAAAACATTTTGAACTTCTTATCTAATTATTTAATCTTTAAACACTCGATTTCTTGACATTATCATGATGCAATAATTAACCCTAATTTTAAAAAATCACATATATTATGGTTCAATCAAACATGAATAAACAATATGGAAGTTAAATGTATTGTCACATTATCAAACCATAAGTTTCAATTTTGGCATGATGTACAATGGCTATGTGATTATTATGCCTTACAATAAAAATAACACATTACATACACATGAAATACCTACAAAAGTTGGAAATAAAATTATTACAACCTTCATATTTAATTTAAGAAGAACAATTCATGTTATTGTGTCATGCCCATACATGGCTTCATACATGATGGCTAGTTACAGGCATGCCCATGTGCGCTTTTAGGGATAATGTACGGTCTTAGGCGATTGTATGCTATTAGGTACTTAGGGTTTCAGTTTGTTGGCGATGATATAAAAGGCCCAACCCTTTCTTTCTCCTTTTAGTTTTTCTAAAATTCCTTTATCAAATGTTTCCTTCATAATAAGCTAGGATTTCTAAATGCTCATGGCGCCATTGCACGGCCACCGTCTACATACATTTCATTTCTTTCTTTCTTTGCAATTCAATTCCAGAAATTTTTTAGTTTCTGTTGTTTCATGTTGAAAGCAGCAAATTTTTTTTGTGTTTTTAAATTCTTGAGTTGTTACTACTCGTGTTGTTATTGTCGGAAGGAGCGCGTTACTAATGTTACTACTGGTGTTGTCGGAAGGAGCGCGCTACTAGTGTTGCTACTGGTGTTGTTGGAGGAAACTTGCGTTATTACGTTTCTTACAACTAACAAAGCCGGGACACTAAAGAGCAGGTTTCAAAACTTCTCTCTTTCTCCCATTCTTTTTCTCTTTTGAAGTTGTAAAATAAAAAAAAACAAAAATCCTGCAAC
>Ga0116229_10002737_pt1 | contig 28684 bp, 26 predicted proteins | sample S1TSphgellanicum_3_FD_87313 | JGI IMG/M metagenome (GOLD analysis project Ga0116229, IMG submission 87313) | Host-associated microbial communities from peat moss isolated from Minnesota, USA - S1T2_Fc - Sphagnum magellanicum MG | ecosystem: Host-associated > Plants > Peat moss > Unclassified...
CTTGACCAATAATGGTTTATGTAAATTATTTTCTTGTTGTAGGACATTAAATATCGTACTAAGCATAGCAGCATCTTGCAGTGAGCGCAATCCTGGGGTATTGGGAGAGGAAACATTAATCACAAAATAATCACCTAAATTTTTGAGTACGCGAAAACTCTCCAAATAATCCTGGGCAGATGCTGCTAAGGGTGTTATCCTAGATTTACCTAAATTTATGCCTATAGGTATAGGCAAATTTGACTCTTGCCTGATATGGGATAATTTAGTTGCTAAGGCATATGCGCCAGAGTTATTAAAACCCATACGATTCAGCACTGCTTTGTCTAATTGTAACCGAAACAGGCGAGGAAGCGGATTTCCCTCCTGTGGGTGGCATGTTACAGTACCTAGTTCTGCGAAGCCAAAGCCTAAATTAGCCCAAGTATCAACGGCTACTCCATCTTTATCAAAACCGGCGGCTAATCCCACAGGATTAGGAAAGTTCAGTCCAAGTAAATGCTGCTCGAAACTCTGGTCTTTTAAACATAGACAATTCTGCAAACTGTGGTTTAGCCAGTTACCAAATGAGCTAACCTGATTTCGCGATAGCCATCCAAAGCTACTAAGGGTTTGATGATGTAGCCACTCTGGATCTATTTTGAGTAAATTAAACAAAAGAGGCCGAATTGCTGATTGATAAATATCCAATTTAGATTAGTGTCTGTCAATTAATACAACCATATAAGTCACTTAAGATAGACCTTATTTGGAAGCTCTCATATATATTACCACAACATATGCTAGCCGATAATCATTCATTGGGTCAGCCAAAAAAAACTATCCTTCCTGAAGAAGAAATAATTTCTCTAGGAAAGTTACTCAGGAAACTGCGAGATAAAGACGATGCTGATGCACTTATACAAGAAACTATCGCTTATATCCAAGGGCAATTTGATTATCAATTAATTTGGCTGGCTCTTTATGATCGGCAAAATCATAAATTAGTGGGAAAAGGAGGTATATTACCTGGTCTCGACAAAAGCTTCTTAAGGCAAAAAGTTTCACCCAATGTGGGAGGTATACTAGAGAAAGTAATAATTGCGCAAGCTCCTCTGGGCGTGGCTGATTTACGCAAAGAAGGAATGATGGGTGAATTGCAAGTAGTTGCTACCAAATCTAACATTCAAGGTACGATATTTTTACCAATCAGTTACAGAAAAAATTGTTTAGGGGTATTAGCACTTGGCTCGCAACGTTGGGGTTATTTACTGACTGGAGAAGCCAGAGAAAGATTATTAATAGCCATAGATCAATTAGGGGATGCGTTATATAAACTACAAATAAACCTCAAGCAAAAACTGCTGAAAGACCCGGAAGAATCACTAATTTCTTTGATTGAAGTTGTTTGCGAAGCCAATAAACTAGATGATAAATTAGAATCTGTAGTTAAAGCAGCACAAAGTTTTGTTGCTGGGAGTCGCACTATTGTTTATTGGTTTGAAAAGCGAGGCCGCTATTTTTGGTGTCGCATTATTAACCAAATACTGCATCATCGTGATGAGGTCTATCAGAAACCAATAGAACAAATCAAGATACAGGATTTAAACGACTTTTATTATGATCTAGCAGTGGGTAAACTAGTCTGGATTGGGGAAGGAAGTACTTCTTTAAAAAGTCAATTTACCGGAAAATTACTAGAACGACTGAAAGTACGTTCATTTTTAGCAGCTCCCATCATATGTGACAGAGACTTAGTGGGCTTTTTGGCTGTAGAGAATTATCAAGCTAGAGTTTGGAGCGAAGGGGATAAAGCTTTTGTTCAAAGTAGTGCGGGACTAATATCCTTATTTGCCCAGTCTGAAAGTTTGGAAATCAGAACTCAGCAAATTGAGGAAGATGGTGAAATAATTAACCAAGTTGCTCGTGCCATTTATTCCCAGCAGGACTTGAAACAAATTTTACAAAACTGTGGCGCTAGAATTTTAGAGAGATTAGATAGTCACCGCATCTTGCTCTTACAGTACAATGCAGAATATAACAACTATCAAGTTTTTTATCAGGTTAGCTCCCCGGAGCTTGAGATTCGGTTTGTCAAATTAAGCTTCGACCTTCTTTCAGAAATAGACATAGAACTTTTACAGAGTGCTAAACAAGCAATTAGTATTGAGAATATAGATGAAGACTTACGTTTTGTTAATTGGCGCATTGTTTTACAAGAAATCCATGTACATTCTTTACTAATCTGTAAATGCGCTCATGGTTCCAGACCAGATACGATACTGGTTGTTTCAGATGAGACATATCACTCTTGGACAAATATAGAGAGGGATTTTCTCTGGATTATCAGCCAATATTTTGGCACTCTGATTAAAAATACCCAAGTAAGCCTGAGCAACCAAGAAAATGCGAAAATTTCCCAAATATCCCAGGAATATTTTAATGTTTTGTTAGAGTCTGATAGTAGCATGTCTGAAGTAGTAGCTCTGCAACAAATAGCATCAGTTTTAGATTGTCCTCTAGCTCTATTAATATCTTGGAATTCTTCTAGTCAAGACTTGGCAAAAATTACGCCAGTAGTGTTTAATGACCCTAGATTTAGAGTTGATACAGAATCTCCTCTGAATATTCATCTGGATTCTTTGATTCAGCAGGTACTATTACAAGAAGGTTGCTTAATTTTACATCGGGAAAATTTGCCATTAGAAACTACACAATGGCTAAATCTACCTGAGGATGGACAAGTTTTTGTCATGTTATTAAATAAAGCTTCTTCTGATGGAATCAATACATCTATAGTACTCTTGGCAAATGCTGGATATAGGATTTGGTCACAAAAAACTTTGCAAGCAGCAGAAAAATTGGTTTCTCAATTGGCTTTATGGCAACGCAAACAAAGAATTAGCCAAAATTTAGCATCTAGAACTGACAAATTACAACAACTTAATTGGTATAAACATAGTCGTTTAGCAGAGATCTATAGAATGTCGTCTCAGGTAATTCGTCAAATTTATGATTTAGGTATTCCAACTAATGACCTTACCCAAACTCGTTACAAGTTACTAATACGGCAATTAGATTTTATTACTAAGTCGATGAAAATTACGCTGAATCACGAACAATGGAAATTGCATATAAGTGGGGAAACTATGTTAATTTCCAGCTTGATGAAGCGATCGCGGGAAAGAGTAAATAGTATAGTGAATCAGCGACAACTCTGGATAGGTGTACATGGTTTACGGGAGATCTTGGAAGAATGGGAATTGCGGCAGAAATCTATGGTTAATGGCAAGCCAACCTCGATCAGCGATCAATCTATCATGTCTATAGCAGGAGACATCACCAAAATAGAGTTAGTGATTCATGAGTTATTAGTTTCTGCTTGTAATCGCGCCCCTCATGGCGATCACATCGACATTTGGTGTCGTCCCCTAGATGAAAAGTTCCTAGAAATATCAATTATGGACAATGGAACTATTGACCCACAGCTTTTGGACCAATTGCACTCTAATGCGCAAAGAAATGTATCTACCTATTCCTCTAGTCTGACTGAGCCACCAGGTCTACACCTGATAATTTGCCAAAAAATTATGCGTCAGTTAGGCGGAGAGTTACAAATATACAAAGTGCCAGAAGATCCTAGAGTAGTTAGTCGCCTAGTATTACCTTTAGCCATCAGCAACTCTACAGGTTAATATGATAGGGTTTAATCGAGAATCAAGCTGAAATTTAGCGTATATCCATGACCCTCAATATTCAACCTAAACTAATTATTCACGGTGGTGCTGGCAGTTCTCTCCAAGGGAAAGGAGGCTTAATTAAAGTACGTGAATCACTTCATAGGATAGTCTCCGAAGTTTATACCCTCTTATTAGCAGGTGAAACTGCTAAAACATCTGTAGTTCATGGTTGTAAATTACTAGAGGATGATCCTCGCTTCAATGCTGGTACTGGTTCTGTGCTGCAATCGGATGGACAGGTCCGCATGAGTGCTGCTTTAATGGATGGAGATATACAGCGTTTTAGCGGTGTAATTAATGTCTCACGGGTGAAAAATCCCATTGAATTGGCGCAGTTTTTGCAGGTTTCTGCCGATAGGGTATTATCTGACTTCGGTTCACTAGAATTAGCTCGTCAGCTGCAAATTCCTAGCTATGACCCTTTGACCGATTTACGTCTAAAGGAATGGATACAAGAGCGTCAGGATAATTTTCAAAAAACTATGGCGGGAGTAGTATCGGAATCAGACGAGACTAAGACTGATCCAGAAAGTAGTACAGGAGATAATGCAGGATATGGCACTATTGGTGTTGTGGCGTTGGATAGTTATGGCAGGTTAGCTGCTGGTACTTCCACTGGCGGTAAAGGCTTTGAGAAAGTAGGACGAGTTAGCGATTCTGCTATGCCCGCTGGTAACTATGCAACAGATCGGGCTGCCGTTAGTTGTACTGGTATTGGAGAAGATATAATTGAGGAATGCTTGGCAGCCAAGATTGTCATTCGGGTGACTGATGGTATGTCTTTACCAGAAGCGATCCAACGCTCCTTCATAGAAGCCGAGAAAAATCAACGAGATTTGGGAGCGATCGCTTTAGATAATCAAGGTAGCATAGCTTGGGGTAAAACCAGCCAAGTTTTACTAGCAGCATATCACAATGGGGACAAGATAGGTGATACATTAGAATGGCATGACAGTAGTGGATTAATTGGTTACTGCTAAATACCGGTCAATTGTCCATCCTCTTTTAGATAGATAAAATGCAAAATTTAGGCTGAAATTGCAGACAAATGGAGTATTACCAAAAATTTCACTAGCAGCAGCAGCCTAAAAAAGCAAAATGTATTAGAATCGATAAAAATCTCTTTGAAGTAAATTTGACAAAGAGACCAGAAAAATAATGAGGGGAGAAGCTTAGTGTCTAGGAACCAACCTAAGCAGAATGTGCTTCAAAAGGTCTTGCATCTGGAGCCAAAAGATGTTGATAGTAATTTGATCTCGCATCTACAACAGATGTTAGAGCAGAAAAAGTATCGACAGGCGCTGGAAGAAATTAAAAAATATCAGCGATCACACCCTGATATTAAATTAAAAGCTCAAGAAGCAGAGATTTGGTGTTTACGAGGTCAGTGGGAATTTGAAAAAAAAGATTTTAAACAGGCTGAACAATCCCTTAGGCGTAGTTTAGAATTAGCACCAGTCAAAGAAGCCTTCTATTGGCAAATTAGGTGTTTGCTCCAATTAAATCAGATAGATACAGCTATAAAGTTAGCCAAAGATGCTTTTGTCACGGAAAAACTTAGCCCAGAAGAGAACATCTTTTATCTGAAACTACTTTTACTTAAAGGTGAGATTTCCACAGTCGCACAACTAATTGACCAGCAACCCCATAAATTTAGTTCGACACATCTCCAGTGGGTTAAGGGAGTGCTTAACCTCAAGCAAGGAAACACAAAAGATGCTTTAGCTCTTTTTCAGGAAATCAACAGCCCCAATACACCTGGAGATGCACCAGCAGCTTGGGTAATTTATACGCAGCAGATAAGTGATAACTTTGAAGCTGCTGCCCATAGTTTGGCAAATCATTTCTCCAAAAATCAGGAAATGATCATTTTCCACCAACTATTAGCTTATCAACAAGCAAAAACTGGAAAATTAATCACCAAATCGCCAGAACTAACTTCTTTAGACAAGACTACCCAGGAAGCTATCACAACATTACAACTGTGGCAGGAAGTCAAAGATGAAAATTATTGTAGCGCAGCGCAATTGCTGTTAAAAATGGAGCGACGCACTAAACAATACCCTGAGTTGGCAAGTTTACGTGCGAATTTACTCATTTTGGCAGGTCAGCAGGCGCTGAATGAAGAAAAGACAGAACTAGCAGAAATGTTCTGGCGGACAGTGATAGCGGAAGAGCCTTTTCATCCACAAGTAGCAGTTAACTTGTTAAAAGTTCAACGGATGAATGATTATTCTCATCAAGAACGCCAGCAGTTGTTAAATCGTTTTTTGCCCTGGTTAGAAAAAGAAGCTAAACTACATCCTGAAGAGTGGTCAGAGATTAGATATAAATCAACTGTAGCTCATCTGCACTGCTTAATAGCAGACAATTTGATGTCTATGGAGCGTCGTCGAGCAGCTGTCAAAGAGCTAGAAAAGGCAGAACGTATTCTACCTACATTTTGTGAAGCTATAGCTCGCAGAGGACTCATAGCCTATATTGAGAACGATTCTCGGCAAGCAATTAATTTATTAACTGAGGCACTAGAAAAAGGAAGTCGGTTTTCCGAAGCTTATTTTGCCTTGTTGGAATGCTGCCAAGAATTAAACGATAAACAAGCACATAACGACGTGCGCCGTCGTTTTGGCAAATACTTTGGCGACTTAGAAGTTGAAACAGAGGTTGAAGTAATACCCTGGAAGGATGCTTTATCAGCACAAAATTACTCAATATTTAGTTGTCTTGCCCAAACTAAAGATCAACCAGACCCTCCTTTAGTGGCTTGTCGCATTTTTGCCGATGCAACTAAAGGAGTACCCAACTCTGGTGGCAAAGTGTCCCTCAATCAAGCAGAAGCAACTAAACAATGGGATACCCTTCTGCAAGGATTATCAGAAAATGATCAAATTCCTGTTTTACAAGCCATAGCTATTTCCATTCACCGATTTGCCAAACGCGAGAAAGGTATTGCTGGTTTACTGACTAAGTATCTGCAAAAACTGGACTCTTTGTCAGCAGAGCATCCAGACGCAAAAATTGCCTATCTGGTTACCTTAGCTGTCAAAGAGAATAACTCAGATAAATTGGCAAAACCTATAGCTAAGTATCTGTCTACCATACCTCAACCCGGAAATGCCTTAGCTAATATACAAATCCAAGCACGTTGTTTTGGTCTAATTCAAAGCTTAGTTCCTTATCTAGAAAAGTATCTACGCGAAGAACCACAAAATCCCCTGCTTTTATTAGCCAAAGCTACTACATACTCAGTAACTGATCCAGATTATATTCAGTTAAAACAACAAGGATTTGAATTGGCGCGTCGCCTACAAGATGCCCAAGCATTAAGAGCATTTCGTGAGGAACAAACATTTCTGGATAATCAAGCAGCTAAAAAGTTCCTCCGAGATCCAGGTAAATTGGCAAATATGGATACCTCCGAGTTAGATGAGTTTATGGAGGAGATGATCCGCGAAATACTAGGTGGTAGGTTATCTCCATCTGAATTAGAGCGGATGATCCCAGAAATTAAACAAAAGATGCTGAATGAAATGCCTGGTTTTTTCGAGTTTGATGATGATGATGACGATGATGATGATGATGATGAAATTGACTTCGCTACTTTGTTGGGTAGGACTTCATCTAATTCTAAAAAGAATAAAGGTAGAAACAGAGGAGGTTTTCAGGAATTGTTGTGAACCAGGTGATAAATAGTACAATTATAGCTTGATTTAGTTTTTTCCATAAGTTATGGCTTCCCACTACGAGGTTTTAGGCGTTTCCTCTGGGGCTACCCTAGAAGAAATTAAAGCAGCTTATCATGCTAAATTGCGCGAATTCCCTGCTCATACTTATCCTAATGAATTCAAGGAGATTAGGACTGCTTATGAAGCACTGCGCCAAGGAGAAAAAAAACAATATGAGGATTTTTTCCAACTTCGTCCCCTAGAAATGGAGCTAGATCCAGATCTATTGCAGCAACTACATGACAAGGCGATCGCTCAATTGGAAATCAGCCTAGATACTCTTATTCGTGCTACATTTTGACCAATGAACATTGATTCAACCACTTTATTTGCGTTTGCTCAGTTTTTTCAGTATCTGGAGTCAGAACAGGTATCCCCTGAATATTTAGGTGAACCACCTGAATCTGTTAATGTGTATGATACTTATCAAACGGTGGCGGAATGGACAGCCTTACGCCACGAAGTTAAGCAACAGGGAAAATTACTCCGCATTGCCCAAGATAAGCTCGATCAAGCATTATCAGCTACCTTGAGCGATCGCGAGCAGGCGCAGAAAAATCTGGAGGAGAGCCAGAAGCAAATAACAGACCAGTTTGAGCACCAACAAGAAAAATTGCTGCGAGATTTACTTGGTATTGTGGATGCTTTAGATCGGGCTTGTACTTATTGGCAAGAGGAAATAACCCCCTCACCTACTACTACTACTCTTCCCAGGTCTACGCCACAAAAGACTTTCTGGAAAATTCTGCGAGAGTGGTTTATCGCAGAAGAACCAGAAGTCCCGCAACCTGAAATATCTGAAAAGCCTACTGTCAACACGGCTATCAATGAAATCTTAACTAGTCATTTAGAGGGAATACAGCTAATTAAGAAATCCTTCCTCGAACTGCTGCGATCGCGCAAAGTCGTACCAATTGAAGCTTTAGGTAAACCATTCGATCCCCAAAAGATGTATGCTATTGGGCGTGAGAAAAGCGCAGATAAAAGTGAAAATACAGTCATACAAGAAGTTGTAACAGGCTATTTATGGGGTAATCGTGTCTTGAGAGAAGCACAAGTAATTGTAGCCCTCCCATATAGTAAGTCTGAAGAATTTTTATCTGAGGGTAAATAAAGGTAAATTTGTAAATTACGGGAGAACAAACAATTTATGAGAGCAGTAGGGATTGATTTAGGAACTACTAATTCAGAAGTAGCCATTGTAGAAAATGGTCAAGCCAGAGTTTTACCAGGAGAAAACGGAGATTTGATTCTCCCATCTTGTGTAGGATTTGATGAGCAAAATAGACTATTGGTAGGTAAAGAAGCATTGCGTCAATATGCGGCTGCACCAGAGCGCACTGTAAAATCGATTAAACGCTGGATGGGAACCGATCATAAAACCACTTTAGGAGATAAAGAATACTTACCCCACGAAATTTCAGCGATGATTCTCCGCACGCTGAAACAGAGAGCCGAGAATGCTTTAGGAGAAACAGTTACCCAAGCAGTAATCACCGTACCAGCATATTTTACTGATGCACAAAGACAAGCAACTAAAACGGCTGGAGAAATAGCTGGTTTTGAGGTGCTGCAAATTATCAATGAACCAACAGCCGCAGCTTTAACTTATGACATCCGTTCAGACAAGACAGAAAAGGTCTTGGTGTATGACTTGGGAGGTGGTACATTTGATGTTTCTGTAGTTGAAATTACAGGTGAAGTAACAGAAGTACTATCTAGTCATGGAAATAATCGTTTAGGTGGAGACGATTTTGACAGAGTTTTACAACTGCATCTAGCCAGTCTATTTCGTGTTCAGCATGGTGTAGAAGTACCAGATGACGCTGCTACGCAAGCAAGGCTACTCAGAGCAGCAGAACAGTTAAAAATTGATTTGAGTACAAAGGCTTTTGTCACTGTCAGAGAAGCATTTTTAGGCTCTAGAGGTAAGACAGCACTACATCTAGAAACAGAAATATCGCGACAAGATTTAGAAAAATTGCTACGCCCACTTTTAGAAGAGACTTTAAGTGCAATTGATCGCGCATTAACAGATGCCAAATTAACCCCTGAAGAAATTGATCGGGTTATCCTAGTAGGTGGTTCGACACGGATTCCTTTAGTCCAGGAAATGATCGAGGAAAAATTAGGACAAACTCCTATAGATGGAGTTCAACCTGATCTTTGTGTAGCTCTAGGAGCCGCTTTACAGGCTGGAGTACTCACAGGTGAATCAGTAGATGCGATTCTTGTAGATGTAATTCCTCATTCCTTGGGAATTTCTGCTGCTGTGACCACATCAATGGGAATTATCCCCGGTTACTTCAGTGTGATTATTCCGCGCAATAGTGTAATTCCTATTTCCCGATCTGAAGTTTATTCCACCTTACATGACAATCAGCAAGCAGTAGAAATCGAGGTTTTTCAAGGAGAAAACCCGATTGCTGAAGAGAATGTTCCTTTGGGTTCCTTCAGAATTGAAGACCTACCCCCTAAACCTGCGGGTAAGATCAAAATTGAGGTTCACTTTGATTTTGACCTGAATGGAATTCTCACGGTAACTTCTACTGAAAAAGGTAAAGGTCAACAGGAGAAAATAACAGTCAGTAATACTGGTGTACAGAGGCTCTCCAGTCATGAATTGAATAAAGCTAGAGCAGATTTAGCAGCATTATTCCAAAGTGATGAAACAATTGACGTTTCATCAATAACGGAGACTGATGTATCAGAAATTCCTCAAGAGCTTGCAGAACTTATAGAACGTGCTCAAGCGACTATTTCTAGTCTTGACGATGAACAATCTGCTGAATTGAAAGATTTATTAAACCAAATTCGTCATGCTATCTCCGAAGGAGATACAGATGTTTCAGGTTTACAAGCAGAATTAGAAGACTTGCTTTACTACGCTAGTACGAATGATGAAGGGGAATAAATGCTCAAATGTCCTGTTTGTGGAGCAACTTACCGTTCTTCTAGCAAGCTGGAAGAACAAGAATATGTTAGGGAAATAACTTGTAAGCGCTGTAAGGTGGATTTGTCTGAATTAATCCATGTTCACGACCAAGCTATCTGGTATCATAGAAAAGCACTAGATTTGTATCAGCAAAAAGATTATTTAGCCGCCCAGACAGCCAATGATCAGGCTCTAGCTTTATATTCTCATCATGCTGAATTCTCTGCTTTAGCAGGTAAGTTGTTCGCATTGCAGGGAGATTTTCGTCAGGCGATCGCTGCTTGGCGACGAGCTATAGCGATCGATCCTCAGCAGGAAGTGGCTTGTCGTTGTTTACAAATGATTGAGGAAATAAAAGCCTCTACAACCCACGACCACAACTGAGTCTGTAATGGTTTGTAACGTTTTGTAATGGTAGGTTGGGTTGAGCAACAGCGAAACCCAACATTATTAATGCTTTGCTTCTACATATCTTATAATCGTTTTAGATCCCCCCAACCCCCCGATATAAGGTGTTTATTAGCTACCAAAGCTGATGTTCACATTCAAAGTCTTGGCAAAATTGAGCGGGGTAAAACTACTAAACTCAATCACAAAACGATGTGTGGCTTGGCTTATGCTTTACAGATTCCCTCTGAATACTTAGATTCAGTTGTTAAAAATATTCCGGTTCAAGATAATATAATTATCAAGTTTTGTCCTAGTTGCTGGTCTCCTGGTACTCCACTGGAAACTATATGGACTAATTATCCGCTCTCAGTATTGTTTTCTTTGTGGAACTAAGTTACGTAATAACTGCCCTAATTGTCATCAACTCATCACGTCATTGCAGTTCCGCTTTTGTCCTTATTGTGGTTCTCCGTACAAAGATAAAATACTCTCTCCAAAACCTGACTCGTGAAATCGCCTACTGACAAGTATTTCAGGCTATCTTGCCCCTGGTGACAGCTTCGCTATATTTACCCCATCTTGAGAAAGAGCGTTTACGCTATGAAGATGAAGGACGAATTGAGCAATTTGAAGCATATAAAACACTTGTAAGAGACGACTGGGCTAATGGTCGCATCGTAGCTGGACAGAACTATCCTGAATGCGATGGTACTGTTGCTTTACTGGTCGAAAGTTACTATTGTTTTGCAACTCGTTAATTCAAAGTATCTTCTAGTTTCATTCTTCGGGTTAAATTTCTAGCGATCACAATTTTTATACTAGCATTTTCCATAGGTATATCCCATGGTTGAAAAAGCTGGCACTATTAGCATTTTTACCCATTCATCTGCACACTGGATATTCTGCTTGTATTCGTTTTTTTTGCTGCGTCTACACTAGAAGTTCCCATCTTCTTCATCTTGTTTCCTAATATTATGAGTGGCAAAATCAGGAGTAGAAGTGCATTCAATCCATCAAAGGGGATTGGCTGCAGTGTTGAATGGGTGATACTCCCAATAATGTATGAATCTACAGTTCCAAATCCTGAACCTCGACCATTATATATGGTTACAGAGGTTTGTTGTAGGTCGGTAGTGTAAAAAGCCACGCCGGAGAAATCCGCTAGTATGTTGGTTCCATTCCATTCAATTAAGTTATCGTTATTAGAACTAGTTGGTTGTAATCCTATGATTGTATATCCATCATAGTTACCAGTTATATCAACTACGGTATACTGTGTTTCCCCACTAGGATCATATACAGTACCACCAGTAGTAGTAAAAGTTCCACTAGCTGTATCAGTAGTTCCGTTTTGGTTTTCTGTGCCAGTGAAACTCCAACTCCACGTCAGGTTTAGTGCTGATGCGCTGAGAGGAGCAGAAATTATTATAATACCTGCTACTACTAGGGCTTTTGTAAAAGTTGAAATGCTCATTATTTTTACTTATTCCGTTTTTTACATGCAAATGAAGTTAGCCTAAATTATAGCAGTTGATTGACTAAATTTACGTATATTGTGCTGAAGCGCAACTACGAATTTTTAACTATTTCATTTTCCGAAAGAATGCCCTTTTTCGGGTTATCCGAAACGTGTTGCTCCTACTTCTTCACTCCAGTACATTGATTTCAAATGCGACCCGTAGGTTATGCCTTGAGTTACTTCCTGTAGCATAACCTTATATTGGGTGATTGGTGGATGAATTAGCTGTTAGCTCTGTTGTGGGGTCTAGTTAGGTCGAGGGGAAGATAATACTCCCCCTCGACCTAACTCAATGCATATTACGGCAAAAATTGGCGGTTTGACGTTTGGTAAGTAAGTGAGCAAAATAAAACTCATAGTTCGTAGTTGCGCTTCAGAGCAATCAAATCTTTAACACAGGCGAGTTCCGTCGATTTTACATAACTTTACATAGCTATAATTATTTTACTTTCCCTACTTATGACTATCTCCAAGGTACGATCGCTTGAGTTTGTAGATCAAATCCCGTGGTAAAATCATATCGATGTTCATTACATCTTTGACAAGCCAAAGCTAAGTTTTCCAGTTCATCAGAACCGTTAAGAGAAAGGGGAACTATATGGTAAATAGCAAATTTAGACGCATTATCTTTTTCTGACTAATTTCCGTGTAATTTCACAAATAGTCATGACTCAGAAATAATTCGAGCATTGAGTAAAGTAAAAATTCTATCAAGTTCCAAAATTCCCGTCAGTTCAGCTTTTTCTTCAGAAGTAAGTAACTCAGCTTTGTTTTTCGACACAAGCATTTCTAGACGAGATTGGAGTTCGTCGGTAAACTTAAATAGATATGTATCTCTAACTTTGCTCATTTTAATACCAGATTCTATCCAGAAAGACGGTTGAACCATGAGTTCAGTAATCATAAATTGTCTCCGATAAATTAATCCGGATTTGAATAATAGTATTTTAGCAATGAGCAATACAAATGCCAAACTCACTCCCGCCAGAGCCGCACGGCCCTAACAAGAGTGAGTATTCCATCGATAATGCTTCCTACCTTGAGTAACTCAAATTAGGAAAAGGCATTGATCGAATGTTTCCTCTATAGTAAATGCTGAAATACCGCTTATCCTCTATCTTTAGATAGATAATTAATTCCTAGATGAGATTCATATATTTTCCGATAGTGTTCCAGTAAATAACTATTCAAGTAATCCCGAATTAGAGGAGATTTACATAATAAAACTTGCTCTGGATGATATTTAGTTAAAACCGCTAGAAATTGCTCACGGGTGATACTTTTTGAATCAATTCTGATTTGGGAAAGTACAGCAATTTCAGGCGGAACTAACAAATCAGCATAAAAGGCGTAAATAGGACAATCGGTAAAAAACCAATTGGTGGATTTTTTATGTGCTGATATGAGATTTACTAGTTCTATTTTTTCTTTACTTTGTTCTAGGTACTTGTGATTCTCCCATTGCATAATTCCCAGTTTTATCGGAATAGTTATGATGGAGAAGATGACAAATATCGCTGCTACACCAGATAATGGGAGTTTTTTCAGCTTACTGATAGGCCAAATATAATTTGTGATATTATGTATATTCTCTCGGAAAAAATCAAGTGATAAAACTACTCCGTAGCTAGCTAGCCAAGTCATGGGAATGGAGATTAAAAGATAATGATGATACCACACTGGTCGATGAATCAGCAGCACAATAAATGCGGTTGAAATCCAGGTGATCGGGAAAATTTTTGACCATTGCTTGGTTCTCCAGATCAGAGCGATCGCCAGAACGGCTAAAAGCAAATAATCAAAATCTTGCAAAAGGAATGATAAAGTTAATTTAATGCTATCCACCTGACTAAATGCAGTTCTTACACTCTCACCTACATGAGAATCAAGGAGTTGTTGATAACTCAGGGAATTACATAAAATACTAATGATGAGAAATGCAATCAAGCAAGAGATATTCCATAAACAAGTATTAATTATTGCTTTAAACTTAGCTACTTGTTGAGGATAATTTTTGAGATCATGATAGATTAAATCACCAATAATTAAAGGAATTAAAAAAGCTGTAAATAGCTTTATTTGTAAAGATATGGCAAATAAAATTCCTGAAATAATAATCAGAATATAATCAAATTTTCCCTTGTCTTTGAATTTGTAAATACTTACCATATAAATTGACAACATTGCCAAAGTTAAAGCTGGTAATCCGAACATAACGGAAACACTTAATCTGAGAAAATTGCAAGAAATAATTAGTAATAAAGCTCCAATAAATGCAGCTAAATTGCCTAAATATAATCTAAGGATTTGGCAAAAAGACCAGACAAAAATTGTCGAGAAGGTCAACGTGAGCAGACGCGCTGCTAAGATTGATTTACCAAACAAACTTAGCCAGAAAGATAAGATAACTGTGGAAAGTGGCGGCTGATCATTCCAAAATTGGGTGTACATTGCAAACCCTTTCAGGTACAGCGCAGCTTTGATCAACTCTATACCTTCATCGTATGCGTCAAATTGAAACACCTGATCGATTGGCATGAAACAAACTGCAAATATGAAAAAAGCAGCAGGAATCAAAACATTGAATAACAAATTCCTAAATTTACTAGATGAAATTATCTGCTTAACTTCTGCTAACTTCATTACTTAGATACCCATCATTTGCTTATAGCGTTGAGCAGCATTTTTTACTTTTTGATTGAGCTTGGGTGGATTTAGAAGTGTCTCAACAAAAACTTTTTGATCTTCTTTGGTTAAGATAATCACTTTAAATTCTTCTAATTTCTTTCTCATAACGTGTTGACAAGATTAAACATTTATTTACTGATTTATACTTAGTCAAAATGAGATTCTACATCCAGGAGATCATATAATTGATGTAAAGAATACTCAGCTTTGCTGCTATTCTCGCTTGCAATCAATGCCTGTTGTAAGGCGGCTAGTTTGATTTGACGTTCTTCAAGTAACTGTAGTCCAGCGCGAATCACTTCACTTGCTCAAGCAAAACGCCCACATTTTATCTGTTGATTGATAAACGCTTCAAAATGTTCCCCTAATGACACGCTTGTATTTTTCTCCATTTTACATCCACAGAGTGATATACCAGTATATATTATATAATCGATAAAAATATATGTCTTACAGTGACTTTACTTTAGAGACTATCAAAAAAAAATTGCATCTCAACACTTCTACTAGAGATAGTATTTTTGCTGAAGTTGTCCCATTACCAGCCAGTGATTTTTTAAAAGAAACCTTAGCTTATAACGTGCCTTTTGCTTTGGGTAGTAATACAGAAAAATCTCGCTCGGAAATGATCATAGCGCCAATTTTATTAGAGTTGACCAAACAGAAATCTCGACAAATCAGCTTATTTTCTGGTATAGACTTTAACGTTGAACCTAGCCAGGGATTAAACGGAATCTGCGATTTTATGATTAGTCTTTCTCCAGACATTTTGCTGCTTAATGCCCCTGTAATTGCTATTGTAGAAGCGAAGAAGGAGAATATTCAAGGGGGTCTAGGGCAATGTATAGCAGAAATGTATGCGGCGAGATTATTTAATGAACGAGAAGGAAATGAGATTACAGAAATTTATGGAACAGTAACTACTGGAGATATTTGGAAGTTTTTGAAGTTAGCAGGTGAATTAGTGCAAATTGATGTGGTTGAGTATTTTCTGAATGATATAGATAAAATCCTAGGAATTTTGGCAAGTGCTATCAGCGAATATTAAAGCTTGTTATCGCCTTGACTACTGGTATATAAAAACAGACCAGTTTTATGAGGTTTACAACCTTAGTGTAACTTTCTGTTTAATGACTCATTTACCACCAGAATGTGCAATTTCTCAAAAAGTAAAATAGAATAAGGAAAATTATAGTCTAGCCTGAGAAAAACTCATCATGACAGTTACTATTGCTAAATGGAGCTTAGACGACTATCATCGGATGATTGAATTTGGTCTTTTAGCCGGTCGTCAAGTTGAACTACTCAATGGAGAAATTATCAACATGGCACCGGAGAGACCAGAACACGCACAAATTAATACTGATTCTGCTGAATACCTGCGGGAATTACTCGGTTCAAAAGCACTGGTAAGAGATGCAAAACCTATTACTATTCCTGAGAGCAATTCAGAACCAGAACCAGATTTAGCTATAGTTGAACCACTGCGTACTATTTATCGCAGTCGCCATCCTTATCCTGAAAATATATTTTGGCTAATAGAATACTCTAAAACAACCCTGAGTAAAGATTTAGAAATAAAACGTAAAACCTATGCTGCTGCATCAATTCCTGAATATTGGGTGGTAGACTTAAAGAATCAACAATTAAAAATGTTTAGAGAACCACTAAATGGCGATTATTCTCTAGAATTAACCTTTACTTTAGGTGAAATATCTCCCTTAGCATTTCCAGAAATTTTAATTTCTATTCAACGCTTACTACAAGGGTTTTAAAAAGGCTACTAACTTTTGGCAAATCAAAAATGGGTCTAATCTCTAATGCTCTATTTCTTCTTACCCAAAATTCATTCCACTGTATTTGACTAGCCAATCACTAACTCTATTCTCAGTGAAAGAAACAACGCCAAATCAAGGGTTCTATTATGGGTGTTAGACCCATCATTAATTCGCCAACAGCGTCTTACTGAGGAGAGGGACTGGTTTTACGTAGTAAAACCAGGGTGGGGTGTTTTGTGGAACTTGTATGTATATCGTAGCTGATTCTTGGTGTTATTTCCAGCATATGTTGTCCCACTTTAAGTTGATCGCCAAACTTCCTCCTTTTGAAAGGGAGTACGCATGGATAAACCTAGCAAATTCAACATTTCTTGGTCAGCGTCGTAATCGGGACAAGGAGTAGTTACTGTGAGCATTTTTTGGTCATCGCTGGAAAAGATGGAGTTAGCACCAGCCATAAAACATAAAGCTTGTTCTACCTGAGAAAGTTTAGCTCTACCTGCGCTCAAACGAATATCAGAAGCTGGGAGAACTATACGAGCAGTAGCGATCATTCTAATTATTTCCCAAATCTCGACATCAGATTGATTGGCTAAGGGAGTCCCTGGAACTTTAGATAATATATTGATGGGTAAAGACTCTGGATGAGGCTGGAGATGGGAAAGGGTTTTTAACATGCTGACTCGATCTGCAATGTTTTCACCTAAACCTAAAATTCCTCCAGAACAGACTGTGACATTAGTTTGGCGGACATTTTCGATGGTGCGTAGGCGATCGCCATAGGTTCGAGTAGTAATAATAGTACTATAATACTCGGCTGAGGTATCTAAATTATGGTTATAAGCATAAAGCCCTGCGGATTCTAACCGTTTAGCTTGATCTGCTGTAAGCATACCCAAAGTACAACAAACTTCTAAACCCATTGCAGTTACGTCCTTGACCATATCTAGGACTTGCTCAAATTGAGAATTATCCCGGACTTCGCGCCAAGCAGCTCCCAGACAAACACGACTTACCCCAACTGTTTTGGCTTTGGCGGCGATCGCAACTACTGTTTCTTTTTGTAAAAGTGCTTCCGGCTTCACCTCTGTTTTATAATGGGATGACTGGGCGCAATAACCACAATCTTCAGGACAATTTCCTGTCTTTATGGAAATTAGCTTACACACCTGGATTTGCTTAGGGTCGTGAAACTGACGGTGTACAGTAGCAGCTTGGTAAATCAACTCAAGCAAAGGTGTATTATATACTGTGGATATTTCTGCTTCCTGCCAATCGTAGCGTATTTTTTCCCTCAAGATCATAAATTTCAGTTAGAAGATTTCTGCTATAATATCCTAGCCATTTTCGTGAAAAATTTGGAATTAATTGAGATTCTTGTCGATTTATGTGAGGTTATGCACCCAGAACTGCCAATCATTAAGAGCGATCGCCTGTTATTACGTATACCTGTTGACGAAGATATACCCCAAATCCTGGAATATTATCAGGAAAATAAAGAATTTCTCACCCCGTTTTATCCCCTTTGGTCTGACAGTTTTTTTACTGTAGAGTACTGGCAATATCAGGTAGAGAATAATTTTCTCGAATTTATTAGTGATTATTCATTAAAGTTATTTATTTATACAAAATGCAACCGGAGAAAAGTAATTGGGACGATAAATTTTAGCAATTTTTTCCGAGGTGCTGCTCATTTTTGTTATGTTGGATATAGCTTATCACAATCCGAACAGGGTAAAGGTTATATGACAGAAGCTCTAGGTGCTGCTGTCAACTTTGTATTTGAGGAGCTGAATATTCATCGGATTATGGCCAATTATATGCCACATAATCGTCGTAGTGCTAATGTACTTAAAAGATTGGGTTTTACTGTGGAAGGATATGCTAGAGATTATTTAATGATTAATGGAAAATGGGAAGATCACATTTTGACAAGTTTGACAAACACTAACTGGAAAATAGATGAATAATGATGAATAATTTAGAACAGAAGAATTCTAGTAATCCTTTGCTGAACCTCAATTACGAATCAGCTTTGGAATCTCTGGGTAATGAATACTATGATCAGGTAAAAGCGGCGGAATTTCCGCAACATATCTTACGCTGGCGCAATGATCGATTATTACCCCATTTAGGATTAGACCCGCAAGCGGTGAGAGATGAAGATTTCATCATTGCTTTTGGGAAATTTCAGGAACGCGAACCATTCTTAGCGCTGCGCTATCATGGATATCAATTCGGTGAATATAATCGACATCTAGGTGATGGTAGAGGATTTCTCTACGGTCAGGTACGCGGTATTGATGGGGAATTGTATGATTTTGGGACAAAAGGTTCTGGACAAACTCCCTATTCTCGTGGTGGCGACGGAATGTTAACGCTCAAAGGCGGAGTGCGGGAAGTGCTTGCTGCGGAAGCATTACACCGTTTAGGTGTCAGAACATCTCGTTGTTTAAGTCTCGTGGAAACAGGTCTTGCTCTTTGGCGAGGTGATGAACCTTCACCTACTCGTTCGTCTGTCATGATTAGAATGAGTAAATCTCATATTCGTTTTGGCACATTTGAACGTTTAAAATATATTCAACGTCCAGACTTAATCCAAAAGTTATTAGACCATGTAATAGAGTATTATTATGCCCATTTAAATCTGGAAAAAGATAAATATGCACTATTTTATGCAGAACTGGTGAAACGGGTAGCAGAACTAGTAGCTCAATGGATGGTAGCTGGTTTCTGTCATGCGGTCTTAAATACTGATAATATGTCGATCACTGGGGAAAGTTTTGATTATGGTCCTTATGCGTTTATTCCCACTTATGATTTATATTTTACTGCTGCGTATTTTGATTATTACAGACGTTATTGTTATGGTCAACAGCCGAATATTTGTCACTTGAATTTAGAATTACTCCAAGAACCTTTAAAAGAAGTAATTCCCCTCGCAGATTTACAAGTGGGTTTAGCTAAGTTTGAGGAATATTATCATACTGAATACCAAAAGTTAATGTTGCAAAAACTGGGGTTTGAAATTGCGCAGTTTCCTGAAGCAGATGAATTTTTGTCCTTAGCGATCGCTCTTTTACAAGAGAGTCAAGTAGGTTATCATCAATTTTTCTCCGAAATTACAAGGGACTTTTCCATCAAGTGGCGAGATGAACCAGGCGCTATCTTAAAAGATTCAGAGATTTATCCAACTTTAGATAAATCTGGGTTTTTTGGTGATTGGTGCGTACTTTACCATAAAATTCTCAATAATTTTCCTCCTGAGGATGTAGATAAGATTGCTAAAACATTGATCGCACAAAATCCTCAAACTGTTTTATTAAGACCTTTGATAGAATCAACTTGGGAACACATCGCCCAAAATGATAATTGGGAACCATTTAATCAATTAGTCCAACAATTAAGTGCATAATTCAGGAGTAGGAGCGCAAGGCCTTGCGCCCCTACTGGATGCGCCCTTTAAACTTTTGTCTTCTCCAAAAACTTCTCCAATTCTGTTAATGCGTCAGCATCAACTTTTGTTTGCATAGGACAAAACTTTGGTCCGCACATAGAACAAAACTCAGCTGTTTTGTAAATATCGGCTGGTAAAGTTTCATCATGATACTCTTTGGCTCGTTCTGGATCAAGAGCTAATTCAAACTGACGATTCCAATCAAAATTATATCTAGCTTTAGATAATTCATCATCTCGATCTCTAGCACCATGACGATGTCTAGCAATATCTGCTGCGTGTGCTGCTATTTTATAAGCAATTAAGCCATTGCGCACATCTTCTGCATTCGGTAGTCCTAAATGTTCTTTAGGCGTTACATAACACAGCATAGCTGTACCATACCATCCAGCTAGAGCAGCACCGATCGCCGAGGTAATATGATCGTAACCGGGAGCAATATCTGTGACCAAAGGACCCAAAACATAGAAAGGAGCTTCCGAACACTCTTCCATCTGTTTGCGCACATTGAATTCAATCTGATCCATTGGTACGTGACCAGGTCCTTCCACCATAACTTGGACATCTTGTTCCCAAGCTTTACGAGTAAGCTGTCCCAAAGTTTTCAATTCAGCCAATTGAGCTTCATCAGAAGCATCATGGGTACAACCAGGACGCAGAGAGTCTCCCAGACTGAAGGAAACGTCATATTTTTTGAAGATTTCAATAATATCCCGGAAATGAGTATAAAGAGGATTTTGTTTATGATGATGCAACATCCATCGAGCTAAAATCCCACCACCACGAGAGACAATCCCAGTGATGCGATTTCTCACTAATGGTAAATGCTCAATTAAAATTCCCGCATGAATAGTTTGATAGTCTACTCCTTGTTGAGCATGTTTCTCAATGATGTGGAGGAAATCATCAGGAGTCAGGTTTTCGATAGTACCGTGAACACTTTCTAAAGCTTGGTAAACTGGTACTGTCCCAATGGGAACAGGTGAAGATTGAATGATCGTAGTACGAATTTCGTCTAAGTTACCACCACCAGTGGATAAATCCATCACGGTGTCAGCACCATATTTGACCGCCAGCTTTAGTTTATCTACTTCTTCCTGTAAGTTGGAAGAATTGGGAGAAGCACCAATATTAGCATTTACCTTACATTTAGAAGCAATACCAATACACATTGGTTCTAAATTAGTGTGATTAATATTAGCTGGGATAATCATCCGTCCCCTAGCTATCTCATCACGAATTAGGTCAGCAGGTAGATTTTCCCTGTCGGCGACGTAGTGCATTTCTTCAGTGATCACTCCCTGACGAGCATAATGCATTTGCGTTACATTAGCTTGTCCAAGTCGCTTCGCTACCCATTGTGTGCGCATATTACATTCCTCAAATAAACAGCTTCCCTCCGCTGGTATTACCCAGACTCAGGTGTTAAGGGTGTAATCTCAGCCTGGTTTCTTAGGCACCCCTAGCATAGTAATAGATTGTAACACTGGTTTGGTAGAATTGAAACTATTTGTAGTTGTAGGTTGGGTTTTGTTCCTCAACCCAACCTACAACTGGAGAAAATTACAGGTTTTTTTGATAGTACTGCTCAATCGCACCTATAGCGCTTAAAAATGGAGAATCCAGATTTGCAATCCAATCAGATACTTCACGCGCTAAACCAAGAGTGGTATTTCCTTCTGATGGCGCAAGTTGACCATTTTGGGCTTGAGTTCTAATATATTGTAGCTGAATAACCACGTTGTTTAAACGCTCTCTTTCCCCTGATTCTGGAAGTATCTGTTCAGCCACTTCCAGAGCTTGATTCACTAGGTTGACAAATTCTTGCGTCTTGTATCCCATAAGTTCTATTGACAAGTGAATGGAGGAACTTGACTGATCGCCTTTCCCTCAGACCATATTATCTTAGGGTCTCTAGAATCTTGGATAAATACTTGGTGTCCACCACCTGGATAACAACGGCTAGGGTCTTGGGGAGCAGCAATACCCAAGTAAACTGTCGTTCCTGCTGGTATGGTAACAGTTTCTATAAATTTAGCATCATTCCCCCATGTTTGATTAAGAGCTAACTTGCGGATCACCTCAAATGAAGAGTCATATCTGTTAGTTGTGAGATATCTTCCCTCTTTGTATTTTGAGTTGCTGTCATAGTAGCGATAAAATTTTCTAGGTTCCTTCAGTGTAATTGCTTTACATTCGGAATGTAAAAAAGTAACTGCAGTAGATTGATCCAATGGACACTTTGATGGCTGTTCTTGAGCTACAGCGGTTGGGAAAGTAGATACTAAACCTACAGATGTACTAGCTAGAGATGCGAGCAGAATTAAGCTAAGATTCGCAGAACCTAAATTAATTTTCATCAGTAACACCTTGGTAACGAATTTTTCATCCTCCCGAATACTACAATAAGACGGGTATTATTTATTAGAACCCGTATCCCAAGATCCTATTTTATTCCAAGATACTTATTGAGAATTAAACTATACGCCCTAACTCTTGGGACTAGCAGCCAGTTCAAAACGAGAGACTGCGGCGTGGATAGTCCGGATACGCAGGACAATTTCCACTAAGGTACTGGCTACAATATTATAGTCTCGCAGATAATTATGGGTAATAGTACTGTTTTGGTTATGAGCTATTTCTGTAAGGCGTTCTACCCTCAACTCCTGAATATGGGAGAGTATATCTTCTACTGTTTCCTCCAATATCGGGAGGGGAGGTGGTAATGTGTTGTTTTGCAGGGATTGAGCTAGCTGTGTCAATGTTTCTACTATTTGTTGAGTCAATAAAATAACTGTGGGATGAGGATCGCTACCGCTATAGTGTTCTAATTGTATTAGTATTACTGATACTGCACGACCTAAGAGAGGAATGTAGTTAGCGGCGATAATAGCAGGTTCCATACTAGTAAACAAAGTGCTAGGATCGTTAAGTAATCGTTGTATGGCAGTTTGGATATTAATATTGGCTAATTGGACTTGGTTACGCACCTGCATTAGTTTAGCTAGTTGATAGGGAGAATTTCCCAAGTAAACCCCCATGACACTTTGGAAATAGAGATTAACTTTCTCGATCGCTTTCACCGCAGCACTGGAAAACAGTAATTCTTCCTTGGGACGCAGAAAACTCAACGATAAGACAAAAGCAACTGTTGCACCAATTAGGGTGCAGATCGCTCGTGCTGCTACTTCACTTTCATGGGAATTTATCAGATGGATTTGACTAAAAGTTAGAGCATAAAGAGTAATGAAAAACACCGCTAAACTATAATGAAACCGGAGTAGGGAAAAGGCAATACCTATACATAATACACCGATCATCTGTAACCAAAAAGGATCGTGAACTATCTCTAAGATTAATGTGACAACTACTGCTCCTAAAAGCGTGCCAATAATCCGATTGAAAAAGCGTTGAAAAGTTAGACTGAAGTCAGGTTTAAGTACTATTATTATAGTGAACCCAATCCAAAGTCCGTGGGGAATCCGCAAAAAAACGTAAATCAACACGCCAATGGCTGAACCTAATCCCCAGCGCAGAGCATGACGAAAAAAGGGAGATTCTAGGTTGAAATTTTCCTGAAGTGGCTCCCACCAGGGTTTTAATTCCATCATCCATTGGTCTTCATCTATGGGAATACGCTGTAAAGGTGCTTTTTTCCCTGATATGTGATGCTTGCGGTGGGTGGGTACGCTATCACCCCTATGTAATTGTTGAGCAGTTTGGGTAGCAAGTTGTAACTGAATCTGTAATTTTTTTAATAAGTTTTTTAAATGAGTCACAGTTACATAGATTGTATAGTCATCGACACCCGTATCTAGGGCTCTTTGTTGTAAATCTTGCTGTTGTTCAATTGCAGTTAGCAACAATTTGAGGCGATTACAATCTGGTAGCTTAGTTCTTCCGAGAATTAACTGAGCAATATCTCTGGTAATTGAAGCTACTTGTTTTATGGCATCTTCGAGTAAAAATTCTACAGTCTGGAGTTGGGGTAAAGGATAGAGGATCAGTAGTTCCTGAATAGCTATCAGAGTAATCAATATATTATCACTATCTTCAATCAACACCACCAATAATTCTCGCAGATTGCTACGCCCCCAACTACCCATTTTTGTATATGCTAGAGTCTCACGGGATTCCAATAGTAACTTTTGCAAAAGAGCGAGAGAAGATACATCATTTTCACTGGACGTGTAGCGGAAATTTATATCCTCAAGATATTTGGCAATTCCCTCAAAATTATCAGCAACAATCTGACGTAATGGTTGATTTGGTAAAAAAGGCCAGACCAACAAAGCTACAAAAGTCGCCCAAGCTCCCCCTAACAAAACTACTAATGATCTTTCTATCGCTAACACCAATCCTCCTGGAGGTAGGGTAATAGCAAATAGCAATGTTAGGCCGATGGCTAAACCTGATGCTGCTCCATTTTCATCATAAACTGCGAGATAGCCAGCCATAAATAAGCCACTAAAAACTAACAACACAGCCAGCCAAAGTGAACCACTCAACAACGTTCCTAGGGTTATCGCCAAAACCATCCCCAGGGTTGTACCAATCAAGGTTATCGCCCGGACGGAGTACAGTCCACCAACATCTGCTAAAAACAATGCTTGAGTAGTCAGTCCAATTCCTAATCCTATTTCTGGTCGATGAATGATTTGACCGAGGATCAAAGGGAAGGCGATCGCCAAAAAAGTCCGAATTCCTCTGAAAATTTGAATGTCCCCACTTGGTTTTAAGAGGAAGCTAAAGCGTTTTAATAGGATCATGAATCATACACCTCTCTTGCTATCCAAATTAATCAATATTCTACAAGATAGTTGTGAGATAAGGGTTTCGTTTTCTCATTACTGAACCTATCACCAAAAAGAGCTAGGAAATAGAAGTAGTTTACTTTATTGAAAGATACGCAGATATAGCTTTTAAAATTAAACGTAAAAGTAATGATTTTTATCCTCTCCTAGCCAATGCTATGACAGTATTACTACCACCAAAACCGCAACTCAAGACTAGCGCTTGCTTTATTTGACTAACTCTAGTTTCAGTAACGAAATCCAAATCGAATTCCGGCTGTTGTAATCCTACACATGGTGGTAAGACTTGGTGACGCAAAGCCATACAGGAAAAAGCTACACCTAATGCGCCTGATGCTCCAAGGGTATGTCCTGAGCTACCTTTGGTTGAACTGACAGCTACTCCCTGATTAAATAAACTTTGAATAATACCGCTTTCTATTCGATCATTGAGTTGGGTAGCGGTACCATGAGCATGAATGAAGTCGATGTCTTTGGTTTGTAAGCCACTATTTGCTAAACATTGCTTAATCGCAAAATTGAGGCTTTTTCCTGTTGGTTCTGGTTGGTTGGAATGATACGCGTCTGATGTTAAGCCAAAACCTAGAATCTCTCCATAAATTTTTGCTTGACGTTGTTTGGCTGATGTGGCTGATTCTAAGACGAATAAGGCTGCTCCTTCCCCCAACGCTAAACCTTCTCTCTGAATGTCAAATGGGTATACTCCTGTTTTTGCTAAAGCCCCCATTTGGCGAAAGCCAGATAAGGTCAAAGGTGTAATTGCTGCTTCTACTGCTCCGGCGATCGCTTGTTGATATTGACCGCTTTTAATTAACAAAGCAGCTTGGCTGATTGTCCAAATTCCTGTAGCGCAAGCCGCCATAGGCGCTAAAACCGTTCCACAAGCTCCTATCTGTTTGGCGACGGCGATCGCATTCATATGAGGTAATGTATACAACCAATTCTCTAGGGATAAACTTGCTGAATCTAACCCCAAATTTTCACCAGACATCTTTCGGAGTAATTTTTCCCAAGATGCTTGGTAACCACGACTAGAACCAATCACCACAGCACAATCTGGTAAAGGTGGCTCTAAACGCGCATCTTGTAAGACTGATTCAACAACCATCTGAGTTAGATAACTTAATTCAGATGGTCGTTGACCAATTAAACCCAGGGGAAGTGGTTCTTGCTCAGGAAATGGCTGGTATAATTTAATACCAGTCTTACCCGCGAGTAAATTCTCCCAACTTTCCTCCAGACTTTTGCCTAAGGCGGAAACTAAACCAATACCAGTAATAACAATGTTGACCAAATTAAAGGGAAAAGTTATTTAACTAGCAGCAGGTTTAAAATTTTCTCCACCTGCGGTAACTGTAGCAGAGACTATACTATCGCCTTGTTGGATCTTGTTAACTGCTTCAAAGCCTTGGGTAACATAACCAAATACAGCATAATTACCATCTAAGAAGCCTAAATCTGCTAAAGCAATATAGAACTGGGAAGAAGCTGAATCTGGCATTTGCGATCGCGCCATTGCTACTGCACCTTGTTTATGGCGTAAAACAGGTGGTTGGCTAATCTTAGCCGATTCAAAAGTCTGACTATAAATTGGAGTTGTTTCACCAGTTGGCTCAATTTCTAAAGGAATGTAACGTTGTCCACCTGTTTTCGGGTCAATATAACCACCAGTTCCCCATTTGTTTGGGGAAATCTTTGGGTCTTTACTTTGGGGATCACCGCCCTGGACTACAAAAGGTTGAGGCTCGCGGACGACTCGATGAAATATTGTGCCATCATAAACATGCTTTTGGACTAAATCAACAAAGTTACCGGCTGTAATCGGTGCTTCATTGCCATCTAGTTCGATAGTAATTGGTGTAGGCTGATCCTTAGGCGCAGCTTGATACTGAACTGTTATTACTACAGTTGCTTTACCTTCAAGCCTTGATAAGTTTGACATTGCGGGACTCTCACTATTTTTTATATCTGATGGAGTGTTATCTGTGGCACTTGCCTGAGCAGATAGTTTTGTTGGGCTAGAGGTGGCTGATTGAGAAATAGCTATTGATTCAGTAGATGTAGACGATGCTGGTTGCTCATTTGAGCATCCTGTCAATATCAAGGCACCAATAATCAAGAGCGTCGCCAAAAATCGCGAAAATTGGGGAAATCTTAACCGCATTTTAAGTATCTTAGTTTGTCACTCCATAAAAGTTCATCCAATTGGCTTTTGCACCCATCTAAAGTCCCTCTAAAGGAACTCCTAAAAAACGTGCTAATTCAGCCGCTTGAGTTTCCAATTGATCTAGAGGTAATGGTTGACCTACCCTTGTTAGGGGAATATCGCGCCTAGCTTTGACGCGAAGATAAATCGATCTTTGAGGATTCAGACCTTCTTTGATAGAGACACGGACAGATTGAATATCCTGAATGTTGCTCTCGATCTCTATTTGCCGATTTTTTCCCGGAAATCCCCAGCGAAACACCTTAAATTTACCAGTTTCTTGATTAAATTCGTTGTAACCACCACCTAAATCCCAGAGGATGGTGAGCCAGAGGTATGAGGCTAGGAGCAACCCAGCACAACCATAAAACCCCATAACTATACCTTGAGGCACAAATACTAATTGAGTAGCATCAGTCACTATAAGTAGATTAACTCTAAAATAGCTGGATATAGATGCCAAAAAGAAGCCTGTAGACCCCAAAGTTACTATAGCTGCCCACCAATAATTGCTAAATCGACGAGAGCCGAGAACATTCTGGTGTAGTAGGCGATCATTTTGGTCGGTTGTCTTTGATGCCGTCATGAAACTTTCTCTTGACTGTTGAGATATTCTCTTTTCCAGAGTGCCATTTTAACAGTTAAGATGGCAAGTCAGTAGATTTATGAGGAGATTTATGAGAAAATTTATGTCAAATTATTAAAATTCTCCCATTTTAGCGACTAAAATATTAAGTAGTTCAGACCCTTCTGGGGCAAATCTGGAACAAAACAGTTAGTTCATTCGCGGAAGTTCAACGCAACTACGGGTGAATGTGATAAGTTAAAAATCGTTAAGATACCACAACCTAATTTTATGAGTGAGTGGTAGACCAAATGGCAGAATGAGGATTTTATTCAAATGACCATCGCAGTTGGACGCGCCTCTGTTAATAGAGGATGGTTTGACGTTCTAGACGACTGGTTGAAACGCGATCGCTTCGTGTTCATAGGTTGGTCAGGACTGTTATTATTTCCTTGCGCTTTCCTCGCATTAGGCGGTTGGCTTACAGGTACAACCTTCGTTACATCTTGGTACACCCACGGATTAGCTTCCTCCTACTTAGAAGGCGCTAACTTCCTGACTGTAGCAGTATCCACCCCAGCCGATAGCATGGGACATTCCCTGTTATTGCTTTGGGGACCAGAAGCCCAAGGTGACTTAACTCGTTGGTTTCAATTGGGCGGACTATGGCCTTTCGTAGCTCTCCACGGAGCCTTTGGATTGATTGGGTTCATGCTGCGCCAATTTGAAATTGCCCGCTTGATTAACCTTCGTCCCTATAACGCCTTGGCATTTTCTGGACCAATTGCAGTATTTGTCAGCGTGTTTTTAATTTACCCCTTGGGACAATCCAGCTGGTTCTTTGCTCCCAGTTTTGGCGTAGCAGCAATTTTCCGTTTCTTATTATTC
>Ga0116229_10002739_pt1 | contig 28678 bp, 15 predicted proteins | sample S1TSphgellanicum_3_FD_87313 | JGI IMG/M metagenome (GOLD analysis project Ga0116229, IMG submission 87313) | Host-associated microbial communities from peat moss isolated from Minnesota, USA - S1T2_Fc - Sphagnum magellanicum MG | ecosystem: Host-associated > Plants > Peat moss > Unclassified...
AAAAAAAAGTGCCAAACTCGCCATCATATTTTGAGACCAAAAGAAGGTCAGAAGTTGTCATATTTAGACAATGAGTTCTTGGAGGTTGCCAGAAAAAAAAGCTTTAAAAATTTCTACTTTGGTGACTTGAGCTCTGGCCAAATTTGGCTCATTCCTCTTGTCTATGATGATGATAGCTAGCCCACCTACTTCACAATATTGGGGAAGAAAAAAAAGGCACCCGTGATGATGATGATGTTGATACAGAGAGTCACAAGATTAGCCCATAAGACTCATATTGAATAATACCCAAGGATGAAAAAGTTTGGACAATGATGAAGAGTTCCCGCATGTAATTGGTGCATTTCACTATGACAAAACATGCTTTTTTTCTAAAAACATGCTTTTTTTCCAAAACATGCTTTTTCCAGTAAGACTTGACTAATGACACAAATGTGACGTAAACATTGTGATTTCATTCATTACATATTGTGACAAATATTACACTAATATTTCAAATATGAGATTAATTTTGTGATACATATGATAATAATTTGTTCATTATATATTTAATATTGTGATTTCACATTACTAAGTTTGTGACTCATATGATCACAATTTGACACTAATGTCAAGTTTAATGTCAGACTGTTGTAGTGTAACAAACATGTGCTTTCAATAAACATCACTGAGAAATTGAGCAGAAAAGATACATGGCAAAAGATGGCCCCCAAAAAAAAAGAAATCCAGTGCAACTCATTAAAAGGAATTTTTGTGAAAAACTTGTGCCAAATTTGCCAGATTTGAAGGAATTTTTTTTGAAAAACTTGTGCCAAATTTGAGGAAAATTTGGCTAATTATTGTTGTGGATGATCACCACTTGTGGCTACTAGCCACATCATAAAATTGATTAAATTTTTTTTGAAATTTTTTTTTAATTTAAATAAGAACCCTATTCTCAATCATGTGTTAAATATACTGAAGAAGAAGAAGAAGAAGAAGAAGAGCACACTTGTGTTTCTATATGCACAAAATTGGTTAAGAGTTTTGATTAGCTGAAGATTTGTGCAGGCAGAACAGAACAGAACAGAACAGCTGCCCAAAGTTTGTTGCAGCAGATCAGTTGCAGCTAATTGATAGATAGCAGTTGAAGGAAGATGTGTACAACACTAGAGATGCAGGCAAAAAAAAAAACTGTGCAGCAAGGATAGCTAGTCTTTGATGCCCAGTTCAGGATCATTTGTATAAGCAGCTGCAAAAGCTGTGCTCATGTGTGTAGTAGTAGCACTGCAAACAGTAGTATTAGTGTGATAGATACATAGTGTCATGGGATCAACTAGAACTGTTTTGCAAGAGCACTAGTGGAGCTAGCAGCAGGCAGGCAGGCAGGCAGGCAGCAGAGAGATCTATAGCTACTGCAAAAGTGTGCTGCATTTGCTTCTTACCATCCTTTGTTTGTTGTAAGTACTAGTAGTAGCTTGGTAAGAAGTTGGTGAGCTGGTGTCAGAAGCTGAAGATCAGATGATGTTTGAGTGTTGTTGTTGTTGTTACTTTTCTTTTTTGGCTTTTTTTTTGTTTCCTGTCTGTTGGGTGTGTGTCAGAAGCTGTGTGATGCAGAAAACCAGTGATGATGATTCATTTGCAGCTTTGAGCACTTCATTGTCCCCTTTGCAGATTTGATTCTCCAAAGCTCCTTCAACCACTCTCTAGTGGACCCTCACCATCTCTCTCTCTCTCTCTCTCTCTCTCTCTGAGAGAGCTTTGTGTGTGTGTGTGTGTGTCTCTCTCCGTCTTCCACACTTTCTCTCTCAGCTGCAGCTGGGCCGACAGCAGCAGTGATCACCAGCTACTCCCCTTCTTCCCCCGGGCCCCCTAATAGTGCCCCCACTGATCAGCAGCTTTCGGCCTGCCACCACCAACCATCTCTGAAGTGCTTAAATAGTTTTGTCTGTCCCATGATCTGCCATACTCAGTAGCATTCATCACAGCTTTCAATCAAATCCTTTTTTTTTGTATTTGCACCATAGATTGCAGGAAGTTATAGCTCAAGCTAGATCTCAGCTTGTTTTGTAGTTGAGCTTGTTGTGTCTGATTTTGGATCGTAAGCAGCTATAGTTAGTGAGTGAGTGAGTGCAGAAGCAGCTGATCAGGCAGCAGGCTATATGGTTGCCTCAGCAGGTATGAGGAGGAGCAGCAGCAGCAGCATGAAGAGGAGGCCGGGATCACTCCTCACAGTGGCATTGCTGCTGCTACTGGTGGCACTACTGGGGCAGCTGCAAGCTGTTGCAGCAACCAAGTACATACTCAACTGGAACTATCCCAATTACCAGAACTACTTCTCTAACTGGAACAGGGGCAACAATTATGTTGTGGGTGATAGCATCGGTGAGTCCAAGACTTTCTCATGATGTATTGTTTTCATGCTGCATCAGCTGCTGCTGGTCATCAGGAACTTCTGTTCTTTTTCTTTTTCTTTTTGCTGTGTGTTTTGGGTTTTACTGTTCATGTGTTTTGATCTTGTGCTTCTTGTTTGGTTGTTGTTGTTGATGATCAGAGTTTGTGTACAACGCTGAAGCACATGATGTGGTGAAAGTGAGCTACCCCGAGTACTCCGAATGCTCCACCAGTCAGCTACCAGACACCAGTGGAACTACAGTGTTTCCTCTGGGACAAACAGGGATGCATTACTTCATTTGCACCATCCCTGGCCATTGCGCAGCCGGTATGAAGCTTGCAATCAATGTCCTCTAGTTGCTGTTGATGCTGCTGCTCATCACCATGATCTGGTCTGCAAGCTCCAGATCATGCAGCTCTGGGTCCAAACCCCAAAAGAAAAAACAAGCCAAAAACAGGGCACCGGATATGTTAGCCATAACCATTGAAAGTTAGAGATCTATTTATGTTTTTTGATTACTGTTGCAATTACTATTTCTTTTCTTCTTCCATCCAGCTGCTGCTGCTGCTCATGTCTAGCTCTGATTTAGTCTTAATCTGTGGGAGTTTGGAAGATCATCCAGGGAACCCTAGGATGGTCAACCCATGTGATGGAAAATATAGTAGGCTCTCTTGCTTACACTCACAATCTCCATTCTCCACTCTTTCTTTCTTTCTTTCTTTCTCAGCTCTCCTTAATCTCCAATCTCCACTCTTTCTTTCTTTCTCAGACCTCCTAATTCTCAGCTCTTTCTTGCTTTTGGCTGCAGTTCTCCAGTTAGGGTTTTTTTTTTTTTTTTGGTGGGTTTTTTAAGATTTGCCCAGCTAGCTAGCTAGCTAGCTAGTTCTAACATAACTGAAAGCTGCAGCAGCTCCCAGTAATCATGGGTCTCTGCTACTTATTGTTCCATCAGAAATAAAATCTACAGCTTCAATTGAGGGACTATCAAATGGCTCCTTTTGCTGCAGCTTGGGGCAGTGTTTCTGTTTTTGGTGAAATTTTGCATCCTGGTGCAAAGAAAATAGAGTCCTTGCAACAAGTACAAAGGCTTCTTTTCTTTGAAAAAAATTGGCACATTGGGAGGAATTGTTTTTGGAGTTCACCATATTAATTTACGCAGTAGGTTCTAGCATGATGGCACCAACAAAGTGAAGTGGATATATTGCAGCAGCTAGATGCATGCAACACATTGATCCCCAACCGTTATTGCAACTTTGCACCAAAAAAAAGAAAAAAACCAGAAAATTGTAAGCTGGCTGTTGTTAGACAATTGTGGTTTTGAGAAATCCTGGCCTCGGGAGGAAAGGTTGAGCTTTTGGCTATGTATTAGACTGCACAAGGTGGTGGGTTGTCATGAAAACACTCTTTATATGTGTCTCAATATTGATTAAGACTCAAGGGAATGAGCTCCAATTTCATGAGGCGGGTAGATATAAACTTGGACATAGAACAAATTGTTGGGGTTTGAAATTGATGAAGAGAATTAAGAGGATTTTCCATACCCAAGAACATTTTCAACAACTACCAAGGAGAAGTGAGTACACAATGAATTTGCACCAAACATAGAAACCCAAGCTTCACAAGGATCATGTCTTTATACTTTGTGAGTACGAATTACAATATATCTAAAACAAAGTTTCACAAAATCTTTGAAATTAACTTAAACCTTTGTTTGTAATAGTGTATAGAAAATGCTACAATTTGCACTACCAAAGGATCTTACTTCCTAGTTGTGCAAATTGCAATTAAAATAAGTTTTATCTGTAATGTAGGTGGGTTTTCATGCCCACCCATTGCATTCACACCTGCTTGAGACCCCTTGCCCTTTTTCATTGCATAAATGAAGAACCAAAGAGAAGATCAAATTTGTAAATTAGATATGTTAATACTTTCCACTGCAATGAAGAACCAAAGAGAGGATCAAATTTTGTAGATTTAGATATGTGATACCTCATTCCAATGATCACTATGTTTTGCCCAAAATGTGGCATTCTCATCCCGAAACACATCAACACTACCAATTTCTTGCATCTAAGAAAGCTTCAAGATGGGATTTGATGGAAGCATATGTGTAGTCACATGATAGATACCATTGGGAACTAACTTGTTGAAGAAGAATAAAGAGCAAGACATTACGGAGTGCATCACGGAGAACAAATAGTCTCACCTTCCATCACACAATCAAATAACTCTACCCCAATGACATGAATAAGTTGATTGCATTGTATTGAGGTAAACCCACTTACTCAATGGTGAACAAGGCCAAGTCGAATTCAAAGCATTGTCAAATAAATATCCAAGGACAAACAAACCTAAAAAAGATGAAAAGCCATCGAAATAACCCACTTATTGATTGGTGAATAAGGTCACATCAAATTCAAAGCATTGTAGGATGAATTTGCCAAGGGCAAACAAACCAAAGAACGATTGCAAAAGCCTTGTACATAGTTCCATTAGATCAAATGCATAAATGAAAAGTTAGCTTGATGAAGATCAAATGACACATTAAAAGAGGATGATAAATATGGTCTATATTCTAAGTGCTCTAGCATAATGCTTTAAATTTGTTACATGTTTTGACATTTGAATTTTCTGTTTGAAAATGGAACAAAAACTAATTGTGAAATAAGTTCATGGGTTTCATCATTAAAATGAGAAGGAACTTATATTAAAAGGAACCAAATTAAGGAATGGGAAAAAATAATCAAGAATTTAGATACTAGATCTCAAGCTATCAAAACACAACTATCCAAAATGCAACTTTGATAATAATTAAAGTTCAAATACAAGCAATGTACCTTGTCATCCAATATAAATAATGTGGTTTGGTGACATTGTGTACACCACTACGTGATCTTTAAAAAATATCTTGGACCCAAAAGTTACCCAACAAACTTGTAAAGTATTGGAATAAATAAATGATATCTGATGCCAAAATATTGGGGTGTGAGAAAAATGAGGAATTAAATGGCCCTTAACAATTGAGAACCAAATGGCTCCTTATAGTATATGTAAAGCACTAAAAACACACCGACCACATGTCACAACAACCCAACTATTCCCAATAGTTCCCAACTATCATCTCGAAATCATTAAAGCATTAATGTGGACAAGGGAAAAGACGAAGGGAATCCAAAATCACCTTCACCAACACAAACTATAGTAATTTATACAAAGATCTCAATATTGTAGATTGTATTTTGATATAATGTGCAAGTTGATGGTAACTCTTGAGTAAAGAACATGACAACAACCTACATGGAATTCTTGTTGAGTATCCTTAAAACCTCTAACCTTTCAATTGGTTAAACCAATAAAGGTCAAAACATTGAAGATCCTAAATAACATCCAAACAAGATCGGGGTATTGACCTTTGTGAGGCATTGTTTGATGATGCAACCTTTTTGGCATACATAAACATCCAAGGTTTTCCCATGAAGTAGCATGGAAACACAATTTCATGTTAAAAAATAGCCCTCTAATCCAAATTTGAATATTTCCAATAATGACAACAAAGGAGAAGAAGTCTCCTACATGAAGGAAAGGATTTCCACTAATGTCATAACTTATCTTTCTTGTGCAAAGGAGTAAGAAATTACAAAACATTTGTGCACAATAGAAGGTGAATCATAAGATCTGATCACATCAAACATGAAGATTCAAGTAACATGCTTTTGATAGAACTACAAGTCCCCTAAGTAGGAATTGCATAAGACGAATCAGAAAAAAAATTCTACCACCCAATGATCACACTAGAAGCAGCCAAATGACGGATAACTATAAACCACAAAACTATCCATAAAGTTAGTTTTCATGAAACAGAGATTTAAGGGTCAAATTAGGGCCCAAAGATAGGGACATTTATCCACAAATGTCCCTAAACCCTAAACCCTACACCCTGTCTTTGGGCCCTAGTTTACACCTCAAACCTCTGTTTCATCTCCAATTTGAGTGTATCTAGAAAGGGAGTGAAATTCAGTACCATTCTATGAAATCAAGTATCAGGTCACAAGATTTGTAAGATTTTATTTGACAGGACTTGATTCAATGAAGAAATAAGCAGCAGCAAAGGTGCAGGTAAGGCAAATGCAAAAGTAGGGTTGAAACTCCTGCGAGGACGAATTTAGGCAAGAAAATTAGTTTGGTCCCCTCTTTGTTTCCTGTGTACAGTTCTAATCCACCTCATTGACCAGATTACAATCAATACATATCCAATTATGTGCAAGGGAAAAATACAACATGTATTGCAAATGTCTTAAGATTAATTGCTTATCAGTGAATCTAGAGAATTCTGCCTCCAAAATAATCATCAAATAGCACAGCACATGCTGTTGCCACAGCACAAAGTGGAAGCAACGCAACTATAGTTTCACCTGGGGATTGAGGTGGCATCCAATTGGCCTCTTTTGCATGGCTCCGACAAATTTAAATGCATTCCTAGATCCATAGTAATGGGTGTTAAGTAAAATAATTAGTTAGTCAAAAATCTTTTCACCTGAAGAGAATACATTCCAGATGACAGTGCCAAAGATGTAAAGGCCCACAGACACCTTGAACACGTCATCCCAGGATCCTGCAAAAACCATCCACCTGCAGTTAATTCAACTACATCGGCAATCACCCCATGATTATACTATATACTACCAGTTTCCAGATTGCAACAACTCTTTAATAATTGCAAGTTAGAAATGCACAACTGAAATTGAAAGAAGCAAGATTGCATTGAGGTACCCATGAACAAACCATTTATTGGCAGTTACCCAGTTTGGCTGGTTAGAACCACCGGCCAGAACTGGGTCTGATTTTGGATCTGGTTCTGGAACCAAAACTAGGTCTGGAACCAGACCCAGAACCAGATTTTTAAAAAAAAAAAAAAAAAATGGTAAAAAGTAAGACTGGAACTGGGTTCTAACCAAAGGTTAACCCACAGTTAACCCCCAGTTCCAAATCAGGTCCGATTTGCAGAACCAGAACTGGAACCCAAATTAATTTTCTTCAAGAACTGAACCCAGAACCAGAATTCCAGTTCCACAGAAATTCCAGTTCTCATTCCATTTTTTGTGGAACCAGAACCAGAAGTCCTTCATAAAAGTCAAGAACCACCCAACACCAGAACAAAGCTCAGGCATGAAGCTAACACCAACAAGAACACTAGAGATACAACACTAACCATTCTGTAAAATATAACCAGTTGCTGCAGTTCCAAATACACCCGCAAGCACACCTGCTGTGTTTGACATCCCCAGCAACACACCCTGTGCTCACAGACAAAAGCCACCTTCAGTTGTCTTCTGGAGATCAAAGCTCAGTGAGTAGAGATCAGAGCTGCAACTTATTGTTCAACTTACTTTTATTTTATCTAGGACAAGCAAGAAGCTATAAATGTTCATCCACATAAGCTCTCCGTTGCAGTGACATTAGTTTTTGAAAGAAAATCCTCCAGCACTAGAAGGACAACACAAACTACAAATATTAGGCCACAAGAAGATGTGGGGGCTGAGAAACAGAACAAGTAGGAAGAATAACATACAGAGTATCGTGGTCCAATATCTTGATGATTAGAATACAAGCCTGACTGTGAAAAGGCATCACTTCCCTGCATGTTACAACAAAGAAAATTATGTGTAATGAACTGGAAAGATGTAACTGTGACACACCATGGTCAAAGACCCATATACAAAGGTACATGCAGAAAAGTAAATGGAGAAGGAAACAAAAGACAAACAGCGCTAATGCCTTTCATGTAGTGGAATAGAAGAAACAACCTCAAGACAAGCCTTGAGCCCTGATAGAAATGAGGTTTGACAACTTTGAACTCTAAAATGAAATAAGCTATTTCAAGCTTAGATTACAACCCACTACAAAAGGGACAGAGACAGTACTTGTGAGCACATCATGCACAAGACAGCAAGGGGAGGCGATTGAATGTGGGTGAGTTGAGTGAGGAAAAAAGCAGGACCCAAGAATCCAATGCTTTGCATGATCTGGAAATGAGAATCACATGCAAACAAAGAGCTCATGAGAGAACCTCCAACAGGAGTAACAAGAGCATGAGTTGGTAGGTTCTATTTTTAATGTTAGTATGTCCATCCAATGCATCCTAAATCCAGAAAATGAAAAAGTGTGAAGATCCTTAAACCCTAAACCCTGGGCACGACTCTGAGAGCTATGTGGTGAGGAGACAAGAATTGCATAGTCCTGCAAATACTGAGCAGTTCAATGGGTGAAGTTTGGATTAGCAGTGTTCGCTGTCAATCAGCATGACAGAAAACATACCTTGCGCACAACAGTGACAGACACACCACGGCTAACAAGAGTATCAGCAATCCAACCCCCTAGGTTGGCTGAAATTGCCATCGTGAGCCAAGGCAGGACTGAAAACATGCCCGATTCCATCAGATTGAAGCCCAACACCTGCCAAAACACCACCCTTGCTTGCTTAACCCCTAAACCCTAAACCCTAAAAGGCAAATGGTCACTCTATATAAGCTAGCTCCGGAGACCCATCACCTCTGCCTATCAACTCTTCCAATTTCCATACCAGTCCTATGGTCAAAGAACATAACTTCAGGAGCTACCAGTTCCACTTGGTGTACAACTTTTGTGAGGCCAATTTCCCACTATATATAAGGCATATATATGCTTGTGCTTGCCAAAAACCTCGGTCCTTACAAGAAATAGAATGGGAGGGGAAAAACCTGATTATAATATGTGGGCATCCATGTAAGGAGGATGAAAGTGCCCCAGTTGTGGCAGAAGTGGCAGATGATCAATGCCCAAACAGGAGCTTTTGATAGAAGTAGGCCCCAAGGGATGTTCTCAACAGGCACCTCAGGTTCTCTTCCCCCCAGTATCAATTTCTTTTCTGCTTCTGTGATGTGGGGGTCTTCTGCCGGTGAGCTATACGCCTGTCCACACAAGACACACTTTCATCAAGATGGAAAAATTCGCATCATCAACACACTAACAAAGAAGTATGGCTTCAAACAGAAGTTCACTTTCGCAGGTTCTGCTGACCCAAAAATCAACAGTACCAACACTGAAGAAACTTGGAGGAGGGACAAAGATTTTACAAATTTTTGCCATGAAGCAAACCAAAGGGCCCCGAGAGAACCAAATGAAAAAAAAACTGAGGACCAGCTGAACTTGTGGATCAGACCCGGGGAGAACGCAAGCCCGGTCACTGATCCTAAGTACATTCCACTGTACACTAAAGCTAATGAGCGGCTCCGCTCTTCCACTGGCACCCAACGTGACAGCAAATTATTCATTGCCGGCATTGCCACTCCCTGTCATTGCACCACCAAACATCACTTTTAATCTGCAATCCTAGAATTATGTCATGACAGGATCAAGAACATTTGACTTGAACATGATGTGACGGGCATGAGTGAGTAAGTTCTCCACGCTACAGATAATGGACAGTTCCATTGTAGGGTTACTGACCTCCCCAACCCCCATACATGCACGGACAAACAGGAGGGCAGGCAGCCCAATTTGAGCTGCAATCGGGGTGGCTATAGTGGCAATAGACCACCATATGACTCCAAACCCTAGCACTTGCTTTCCCCCAATGCTGTCTGCCCATATACCTCCTGCAATCTGCAACCTCCATTTTCATATTGAGATTATATAGAAGCACATCACTTCAGTTGCAAAGTGAAAGATGAATGATCAAGGACAGAAGATATACAAGTTCAAAGAAACAAAAGGCCTAAGCAAGAAAAGGATATAGAAGGCTGACCTGAGTGAGAAGATATCCCCAGAAAAAGGAAGACTGTACCAGCCCTACTATAGTGGGACTCCATTGAAACTCAGCTGACATGGGTAGGATTGCAATGCTCATATTCACCTGAGCCCAAAAACCGTGCAGCACGGTTTGGTTCATTCTCAAATTGATGATACACATCAGCCCTCATTATCTCTTTGAACAGAGGCTAGCACTTCCTGAGGGGGATCTGAAATCATTGAGGGGATGCAAATAGGGTGGGTGGTGGGCACAAAAGATACACCCATGTCCCAGAATGGGGCTCTAGAACTGCACAGGGATTCAATACTGAATGAACACGGAGTTCCTACAAAACTAACCCACAAAACTAACTGGCATAAAGGGAAGGGGAGGGGATGGGGAGAAGCAGCAGCAAGAGTGGGAGTTACTGAGCTTACACACCCGATCCATATTACAAATCAGGAATGCGGAGAAGCAAAGCACAACAATAATGTACCGTCTAGGGATCCTCTCCCACCATCCAATATCTGAACTTGTTGACCATTCATTATCCTCATTGTTGATGTCAAACTCCAAGTTCACTGACTTCAAGGCTAAAACTGTAGAGTCATCCGTAAGGCTGCATGATGATGATGAAATGTCTGCCTGCTCTTCAACAAGATGATGGTGATGATGCTCCTGCTCCTCCAGTGATGATGAAATCTCATCACAATTCTTCCCAACCTTCTTCGTATTCCTCAAATCTCCTCCTCCTCCTCCTCCCACCCCAGAATTGTCAGTGGCCCCCTGCGGGTGTTTTTGACCCCTACAACACCTCGGAAACCTAGTTTTTTTTTCACCTCTTGCACGAAGCATTCTTCCTGGTTGAGGACGACAACAGATTGCTCCATACTGCTCCACCACCCCATGGTGTTGTTGGACACCAACTAGGGTTTGAGGTTTAAGGTTTCCTATTGTACAGCAGCTTGTGATTTGGCTACTGCAACAAAAGTGCACTGTGAGGACCCTAGTTCTGTCACAAATTCCTTTCCCTCCTCGATATGAACTCTTTGTATAGCAGCAGCAAGAGCTCCTCCCTGCTGCAGCTCTCCTCATGATTACTTTTATTGCAACTTGGATATTGCATTCTCTTCCTCTACAAATTTCATGAGTTCCCATTCCTACAGACTGACTTCTTCTGTTCCATCCTGTATCTGTTGCACAAAAACAAACAAACAAAGGACTCCACTTATGAGACGCTGAAGCACTTCTAAGCTGAACTTTTCCATTCAATGCCCTTCTTATTTTCTTCTTTTCCTCTCTTTCTTTTTTTTGGGGGTTGCTTTTGCAAAGAAACTTAGAAGCTCAACCGCCTACCTATGTCAAAAAAAACCAACGTGGAAGGAATTTTGATCTTGACATAAAACCACCCACAAACAGAAACAAAGAGAAACAGCAAAAGAGAGGGAGAGAGAGAGAGAGAGGGTTAGGGTTAGGGTTAGGGTTTGATTGTTTGCCAGTTTTGAGAATGTGAGGAAATGGCCTGTAAGCGAGCACGGCTCCCACTGCCATGGCTGCTGCTGCGGCTGCAGCTATGGCGAAGATGGCAGCAGCAACAACACAAGAAGCAACAAGAACATCAACAACAGAAGACCCTTCGTCTTCTGCTCTTCTCTTTGCACACAAACAGCAGCAAACTCTTCTGAGTCTGTGTATGTGTGTTTGAATTTTTATTTTATTTTTTTTGGCTCGAATTTTGGACAATTTTTTAATACTTTAAGCAACGATCGCCGTTTATGGCGATTCGTCAACTGTGATCGCTACTCGCTACCTATTAATTTTATTGCATTTTTTTTCTCTGTTTTCGCGCAGGTGTGCGATTTTCCATGTCACAAGACCTATTTCGCCAAATTGGCGAGAAATTAGAGTCTTTATTCAAAAAAAGCTTGCACTTTTTCATTGTGGATAAAACGCATGGCGAGTGGCAGCCAGTGAATTTTAATTTTTTTTGGGTGACACATTTTCACCATTTTGTGAAAAATGTCTTCAAGGGTGTTTCAGTGTTTATGCTTTCATATTTTGAATATCGCCAAATTTGGCTAAATACATACCAGTGGACTATCACCACTTGAGCAATATCACAAAATTGATTTTAAAAAATAAAAAATTTAAACACTGGTCCAGCACTGAGTAGAAATAAAGAGTTTAAAAAATTGTTTATTTTTTTTAATATTTAGATAATGGAAAGTGTAAATATTGTGTTCAAATGATTTCAATTGAGACAAATTTTGTTGTGTTTTGGACAAAAGAAATGGGAAGGAAAGCTTTTTGGGAAATTTTAATTTTTTTAAGTGTAAATTTGACTAATTTTGCTATCTTTTGAAACTTTTGCCAAACTTTCCATATCAAAAAATTTGAAAATATATAATTTAATTTTTTTAAATGCCCCCTTGTTAATGTTCCATCTATGGCCACCCAAGGTTTTTTTTTTTTCAATTTTGTGATGTTACTCAAGTGGTGATCATATCCATAAGTGTATTTAGCCAAATTTGGCAACATTCAAAATATGAAAATAACAAATCTTAAACACCCTTTCATATTGTATGCAATTAATTGCAACAAACTTTTTTCCAAAACCAAGGGGATTTTGTGATAGAATATTCCCTTTTTTTAAGCAACCCACAAAAAGCCTAGAACTTGCCCATAAGGAAAAAGACTTTAAAAAATGCGCATTTTCACCAAAATTAACTTTTTTTAATATCATAATTGCACCCATGTTCAATCGTACATCAACAAGTGTTGCAAAATAGTGAAACCCTAAATGGATATCGCCAAAACTTGATGATTCGTCAAAAAAGGCAAGTGTAAAGTCGTTAATTCATTGAGATGTGGCGCAATTGTGATCGTTGGATTCGCCAAATTTCTCTCTCCTATGACTATAGTTTGCTAGGATTGGAAACCTAATGGAAATCAACTATGGATGATGGTGGTTGGTGATGGCTAGACTGGCTATAGGTTGTAGCTTGTGAACCATGGCCATCAAGGTTTGCAAATTACACTATGGAATTGGCAATTTTCATTTGATTTGAGTGAAGCTTCATGGTTTTTTGAAGTTGTGCATTACCTTAGTTGATGTATTCTTTTTTATTTTTTGAAGCAAGCACACTACAATTCATACTTGCATCGTGCACCATGCACCAAGGTGGGATCAAGATTTTTTGAAGAATCACGAGTCACCACCCACTCACTAAGGTCTTGGTATTGGGGTCGATGATTTGGGTTTAGAAACTTGACATTGTGATCTTCTTTGCAAGCAACTCACACCAAGGTGGAATTGAGAATTTTCAAAACAACCATGGCCCATGAGACTACCAAGGTCTAGGACTTGGAGAGGAAAAGAGATCTTCTTCACGTGAGTTGTCAAGCGAAGGGATAGTACTTGAGGCATGAATGTCACAATTCACAAATATTTGAGGATATGACATGAGATTCATGAATCATGAGGTGACTACAAGGTTTCAAAAAATTTAGATCGCAACTTTTTTTGCGGTTATGGTTTTCTTCCATTTTTTTGTCATTTTTAGGATTATGGTCTTATTCATACTTGTTTTTCATGATTTTTTGCAATGTCAATCAAAGGTCCTTAACATTTTTTCATCGCTATTGTTTGCAATCAACATCAAGATTTAAGGCTTGCAGGGGGGATCAATGTTTTCTTTGTTGATTTAGGTTTGTTGAATGTTCTTTGTGATTTTTTGAATCAAGCGTTGGGGGTCTAAGGGGAAGGGAGTTTTGTATTTGTTGGTTCATTTTTTTCATAATTATTTGCAATTAGCATCAAGGCACACACAGCGGCAAGGGGATCGTCATCGTCTTCATCGAGGTGCTAAGTTTGGTTTTTTGAAATAGTCGTAAAACATTTTTTTTCCTTTGTATTTTCAAGTCACTCCCCAGCCTAAATTTGTTTTATTTGAATTTCTTTTTACTTACCTCAAACTTATCTAAGATTTATCTTAATTATATTGGATTTTGAAAGATCCAATTTTATGATATAATCACTTCAAAAAACAAGCAAAAAGTACCATTGTTTTATGTAAAGGAAAGTCCTATTATAGGGGGCCTTCCAAATTTTTGACTTCCCTCAGCTTACTAGCTTTGAAGATCTCAATTCTGGAAGGCCCCCATAGCAAGACTTTCTCCTATACATCGAACCACGCTCCTAGGACACATCATTGCCTTCTTCACCAAAATGTTTTTTATTATCACAAATTTTTGTGGCAAAATTTAAAATTAGGTTCATTTATTTATTTATTATTATTATTATTATTTTCCAATTGTAAGCTCAATGTTTACATGAGGCCCATGTCCAGACCATTGTGGGGTGAACTCAATGTAAAGCCATGAGATGGGAATTGGTTCCAATTGATTGTGCTTTCCAAGAACCAATTAATTTGAATCACACTATTGACCAAGAAATGTCCAAATCAAAAGCTCCACCACCATTCATTATATTATTCTTCGTTCGTATGAAGGACTACATATGGAACAAATTTTATAGTTGGTGGAGTTCTTGGAATTTTTAGGACAAAGAACATCAAGTCTTTATGCTAGTGGGTAGAGATTTAACATTAGTGGTTTTATACTACTATGTGTACTTGATGGTACCTCATAACCATTTTCCTAACTTGCCATTGGTCTAAGTAAGCTTGTCCACTTTTTCACTAACACACCTTTTTAGGTGAACCTTCAAATGAAAAGGTTTGCCTAGTTAGGGCCCATGTCCAAACCATCACAAGGCAACCCCCATGGTAGCTTAGGTTATAAGTCTAAGTGTTAGGCTAAGTTTGACTCCCAATTTAACATCACTTGTGACTTTCATAGGTGTAGAGAATGAAGATTCGAAAAAAGAGGCTTGAAAAGATGTCATCAACGCACTAAGTATTCGAAATAGACAAGTCTATGATAAGGCCATGAGATGGGAATTGGTAATTTTGGGGAACAAAGCCTTGAACTAATTGGGAAATCTACAACCTATTTTAGTCCCACCAAATGAATGCAAAATGCAATGGCTCAATATTATCAAAAATTACACTCCCTATAAGGCCATACAAGATTCTTTTAAACGATGCAAATGGACATGATTATTACTTTTTTAAATGTTATTATTATAATCTTTGAACAATACATGTTCAATCACCTCTACACCTTCCTAGATCTATGTGAAAATTTATATTTAATATAACCGATGTCATTTTTCAATTTGGAAGTCCTAAAAGAAAAACCACAAAGTTCATATGAATAATGCCCCATGCAAAACTTTCAAATGCATATACTTTTGGAACAAGGAAGTTGATAAACAAACAAAAACTACAACTCATATGGACTTATGAAAATATGGTCAAATTTTAACCATTCAAAAATCCTTAACTATTAAACAGTTAAGGTTTTTAAAGAAAGATTTCTCACATGAGTTTATCATCTTGTATTACATTATATATTGAATCACAATAACAATTTTAAAATGTGAATCAATATAATTTTTTCTATTTTATGATGTTTTAGTCAAAGGACTTATCCATATTTTTAGACTTCAAAAGTCCAATACTACTAACAAATGATTTTTTTTATCAATAAATAACCACATGGTTCTCTTTATAATGAAATTGTTAATTTAAATCCAAGTCCTAATTAACAAATCTAAGGATATATATTATTCACCATATGCATTTGAATAAAAGGTACCCAAGAAGAAAACATTGTTTCGTCACAAAAGTGAATTATCGTAATTTTCATCTACCCCACCCATCTAGGGATTGAGATTAGTCCAAGGGTCAATAGGGTATGAAATGAAATGAATGCCGAAACTAACCAAGTGTGTGGCTTGCCAAATGTAGATACTTTAAATGTTTAATGAGAAATGTGGTTGGAAGTGTGGGCATGGAGCCACTAAAGTGAATCCGGTTGTGAGACTCACCTTTAGGTTAATGTTATAAAGGAGTTTCATGCACAAGTGGGTTCTCCTTTAAGGGAGAGAGTCCATTTTCCAAAACCTCATGATAACCCACAAATACATAAGGTTATTATCTGAATGAGTTCTCCTAAGGGACATAACCCATTTTATAGAACTTTAGGAAAATCCATGTGTACATGACGTTTTTTTCCAAATTGCTTTTGCTAAGGGGGAAAACCCACTTTCTAGAACTTCAAGAAAACTCACAAATATAGAAGGTTCTTGTGCAAGTGGGTCTTCGTGTGGGACAAAACCCATTTTCCAAAACCTCAAAAAAACCCACTTATACATGAGGTTCTTGTCCAAGTGGGTTTTCCTAAGAGACAAAACTCACTTTTCAAAATCTCAAGAAAACCTACAAGTACAAAACCTCCACAGCTTCATGTGGCCCTTTTTGGGGAAACCCCACTTGTACAAGAACCTCCAATCATGGAAACGAATATCTTTTTATGCAACACAAAAACATTTTAAAATAGGAGGAGAAGGATCTCCCCATGGCATAACACCCTAGCCCATTCTTTTGTTAGGGAGATCCTTCAAAGTACATCGAAATAAAAGGTTAATAGTTTACAATCTTCAACAATAACGTACTCTTGCATGACAAATATTTATGCCATCGTCTTGTGTGAACTTTGAAATGATTTTGGGTGTCCATTTGCGCCTTGTTATATTGACATTGGCACAATATTCCTTAGTGTCTATGTCCTTTTATATTGACATTTTCTTATGTTCATGGAGTATAATAAATGAAGGATGTGGATGCACGTTAAATGGTTGACACTCAACAACGCCCCATAGAGTAGTATATTTGTCAATGTTGTAGGAATCTTAATTAGTATGCTTTTGGTTGTGATGGACTCGAAATAGGTGCAACTTCTCTCTTTTTCATTTTGTAAATATGAGGCACACTTTTCCAATACATATGAAGTGCATTTTAACATTGTATTTTACAATAGTGATTATTTTAATCAAAGTTGCTTGAAAACATTAGCAACCAAAGTTAGGCAAACTGGAGAAATCAACACATTTAGTAACAAATCATTTTTTGTAATGTTGATCAAAATGAAGTTGTAGAATGCAAAATCCTACACATTTTGTTTTTGACATTGTGCCCACATATATGCCCACATCTTTACAACAAACATTTGAAATTAATATGTCCTCACAATAGGTTTCTGACTTAATAATTGCTTACTTAACATGGTTTTTTTTTTTAATTGCCTCTTTGGGTCCATACAAGCGTTGGATGGTTCTTTGTTTTTTTTAAAAATTATAGTTGGTTCCAATTATTTCCAAAGAATCATTAATTTTGGTTTTCTCAAAAACATAAAAAAATAAATAATTTTCATGAAAAAACTAACAAAGAACTAATGGTCCTTTGACATTTTTACAATTTTGAAAACCATAGTTATATACCAAAACCACTTATTTGAAAAATTTGAAAACTAATGAATAAATAGATATATCTTGGGATGATAACTAATGAGAATTTTTCCTCACCAATCTAATTGTGTTTAACACCTTGATAAACTTTCTCATGAATGTTTAAGGGCCATTTGGGGTTCTAATTATCTAAAGGGGGGACACCTAGTCAAGGATAAAAAAAGACTAGTGTTAGGCGATTCTAATATTTTTGTGAAAAATAATTGGTTCCGATTTTTACATCATGTTATGAAAACTTGATTGGTTTTCTTGGTATATATATATATATTGGATGGTGATACCAACTAGGGTATTAATTTTTAATTTTCTCCAAAGTCACTTGATTTTCAAAAAGGGTAATTTTCACATATACAATAATAGTCTATTTTCACATCCGATTTTCACAACTTAGTTATTACATTTTTCACTAGTCAAATTTTTATTTAAGTTAATTTTAAATTAATATTATTTATTAATTAATATTTTACTTACCATTTAATGATCACTAAAAATAGATGAAAATTTGTAAGTTGTAACAAATTTTTTAATTCAAATATAAAACTCCATAATTTCATCCCTTTCAAAAGTTCTTTCAAATCCTCTAACTCCTCCTCTAAATCTACATGAGTCTCAATTAAATCTACCAAGCTAGAAGGGGATTTATAACCTATCCTAGGATCATTGGGCCAATTTTTGTTGACAAAGATCAATTTCTCCAAATATTTTGATTGTAAACAACATTTTTTTAAACTAGGAAGGATTCTAGTTAAATAAAATATCCTTTATGTCTTAATTTGGGATCTAACTATCCCTGAGATTTGTCTAGCATAAATACCAACTATACAAAACATACTTTCATGTTTTTCCCACAATTGAAATGGACATTTGATGTTTTTGACATCCACTTGACAACGCTTGAAAATCAAGAGGTCTCTATTCATTAGTTTCATTGTTGGTCCACATATGTTAAATGTCATTTCAAAGATATCCAAATTATTGTCATCTTCAACATTTTGATCAACAACACCATTTTCAAATTTAGCCAAAGGATGCAAATGATAACAACACCTAAGAAACATCAATTAAAGATTTTTCTGCCATATTCTTCAACAATGGCCTTACCTTGCTCATGACTAATAAGTGAGGACACAAGATGAAGGGTTTTAAATCTATGGTCCAACATCAAACAAAGGTTATTATGGGATTTTTTTCCTTCATATTTATTTAAGAAGGAAAGAAAAGAATCCAAAACCTCAACTTCTTCTTTTTTATGTTGGAAGCCAAACATGATAACTCAAAAACAACATTTGCATCTCCTTCCATTAAGTTGTTAAAGGTTGCAAAATGAATTTCATCCCTGAATTTTAACTTATGGATATGGTAGAATTCAATGCATCACTTATTAACCAATGACTCCTATAGTAGTTTCAAATATAAGGAGATATGACATGGCAAAAGAAATCAAGAATAATCCAAAATATGTGTTATGTTAGTGGAGGTGGTATTCTTACATTGATTCTCATAGAATTCCACATGTTGTAACATAATATAATAGTTTATTTAGATTGTAAATTTTCTTGAAAAATGATAACTTTAATAGAAAATTTGCAAAAGCAAAGAAAAATGTCAAACTAAGCATGGCAAATGTTTTTTTAAAAATGTAAACATAATAAAATTTAGTAAAAATAAAAAGTTACCTTGTCTTCACTAGAGTATTCAATCTCCTTGGGGGGAAACTTGAATTAACACATGCCTTATTCCATTCTTGTCTACTTTTTCCCGATTTTTTGGGCCAAGTTATGCACATTTGCAAATCTCCTTGGGTAGTTTTGATATATACATATTTTAAACATATGCAAACTTTTTCATTTTTTTATTGCATATTGGCATGTTTTAGAAAATGCATGACCAAAATAAGTTCTCAAAAAATTTCTTCCAAATCCAACACATCACAATTTACAACTAATTTTAAAGCTATAGTTATAATGTTTGATTAGATCCTTCGTCCTTAACATAAACAACAATTTTTCTCTTCAATTCAAAAGTGTCCAATATTTCTATTAAATGTATGGCTAGGGTTTGTTTACTAATATTTAGTGCTTCAAAAAGGCCAAGGGTAATGTGTTCTCGTTATCAATCAACCCCACCCCAATGCAAAATATCATGTCCACCTTTTGACATTCACAAATTAAAACTTGCAATTACGAAATGGCAATCTACTAAACTTGGCAAAACAAACAATTTTTTTTCCATTTAATTGGACAATAATTCATGGAAAAAAAAAATTGGAAGGAAAAAAATCTTGGACACAATGCATACTAAATCATTTCAACCAAATATTTTCCATAGACTATAAAAGAAGGTGATTTTTGACAATTAAAAGGTGTGTCCTCCAAAATTTGTTTTTGTTGTAAATCATCTTTCTTGAAAGGTTCTTTAGTAGCAAAAAGATTAGATATGGAACTAAATTGCAAACATATTTGGTCTTTCTTTTAAAGTTGTCTTTCATCTTCTCTCAAAAAATTGTTCACTTCTTCATCAAAAAGATTTAAAATATTATAATGGTATAAATTTACATGTTTTTATCAACACAATTATACCAATAATTGTGTTTTATATAATGAATCCTCTTCTAGCTTGAGTTTTTGGATTTAAATTCAAAATTGGACTACTGATAATACAACACATAACTTGAAGAGTTATTAAATCAACTTATTTGTTATCATTAACATACTAAAATGCCTTACCTAATTCATTTCTATTATTTGGTTTCCAAAATAATCTTTGCGCATGTAACTTTTTTCAAATTTTATTTCATTTTCTTTTCATCATTTTCTAGATTTTTGTTTCCTTCTATTTGGACACTTGCATTTTCTTCAGGTTCTTATAAAGGTTCGTTTTCCATCCTTGCTTCATTCATGAATACATCACATGTATTTTCATTTTCAAAAAAATATTCAATGTTTAGTTTGAAATTCAAAATTACCTTAATAGTAGCCAAAAAAATTAAAATTATGTGATTTATTTAAAAATTAACAAAATTAACCAAAAAAAAACAAATGAGAAGAAATTCACCTCAAAGGTTTGTTGACTAAGTCAATGCTTGTTAAGGGTAGAAATCATTCGACTAGTTAGTACCATAGGCCTCCTAGTAATTAGTAGTTTCTATTGGTGAACTTACCGTCCTTTACCAAAGGTTTGAAACTAATGGGGATTAAATAGTTCATGTTAGTGAGTGGTTAGGGGTAATCTATCCAATCATTTAGGAGATGTCTAAGAAGGGATTAAGACAAGGGCCTTATTTTCATGAGATTGATATGAGCCTTGTGTGGTTTTGTGGAAGAGGATTAAAGGAGGTGTTGGTGGATTTCTAAAACATTCAATATTATTAAAGTTGGTTGTTGGAATGGAGGACTCCCTTTGAGAAGTATGTGTTGTATAATTAGGGAGGAATGAATAGTGAAAAAATGTATTTGTATTTGCGTGTGATCTTAATGGAAAATGGTTGAGGAACTTTTACGTGTTTGGTGTGCATTCATTTTATAAGGAGGTGTGGAAGGTAAAGTAATTTGAGACTATACAAGGTATGTTGCCCCTTTTCCATGGCATTTATGCGTTTCTTTTAGAATAATGAATAAAGCATCATACTAAGTGGTAGCTTCTAAAGAAATAAGCTATTAACTACCACAAGAAGGTAGCAGCCAATACTTGGAGTAAGGAGAACATTAACAAGTAGTTGTCTATAGACTGGAAAGGATTGCTACAAGTGGTAACCAATGGCTATAAATGGATGTAATGTGCTACAAATAATAAGCAATAGTGGGGAAACATTCCAAGGTATCGTAGACGATAAGCAAAATCATTAAAAGGATTGTAGGTGTTATTGAGGTGGGACAATAGCTGGTGAGGCCTACAAACCCACGAAGGCAACATCTAAAAGCATTGAAAATACTATAGAGCCTTGGAGAGTAACTACTTGATCCATTTATGTTCATTTCCCATGTTGCCTTTTTATAATTTCTTTCTTCAACACCTTTAGAATAAATTATAGACAAGACAATAGGTCTACTCCTATATAATAGACCTTCCCTTTTTCTTTTGCTCTTTATTTGAATTCTTATTTATTATTTGAATAATTGTATTAAAGTGAATAAGTGAAGGTAGTTACTTTTTTTGAATAAGAAGGTGTTGACCTTATTCCCTTGATTTTATTTCCTGGTAGAAAATAATGATTGGGGGGCTGCAATTTCACCCCTTAACAATGCTTCAATTTCCAACTTGCATGGGGCAAGAGGGGGAAAGTACCAAACTAACCAGGGAAACAATAATAGAACCAATGCAAAAAGAACAGTAACACCAATGTGAGAAAAACAATAATAAAAGTTGGGCTAGTATGTGCTTGAGCACCAATGCGAAAAGAACAACAACAAGGGTTGGGCTAGTAGGTATCTAAGCACCAATGCAAAAAGAACAACAACACCATGTTGGAAAATTGAAAACACCAAGGTGAAAAGAGCTACAACACCAAGCAACAATAGTAGAAGGATTAGATGGGAAGAACAATATGGCCAATGCAACAAGAACACTAACATAACATGAGAAGGGCAATAACACATGTAAGTGACAAGAATAAAAACACTAACATGAAATGAACAACAAACCAATGTGAAAAGGATAGCACCACAAATGCATAATGAATAACACCACCAACATGGGAAAGGTAGAAGCACCAACATGTAATAAGCAATGGCACCAACACAAGAATGGCATTAACATTAATGTGAAAATAACACCACCAACATGAAAAGAAAAAAAACTACAATGTTTATAAAAACAAAATTTAAAAACTCATAATTGGGAAAAAAAAGTTGTAGTCTCTTTTTATAATTGTTCCCAGGTGTTGGCAAGGTAAAGTAGACAAAAAAGTAGTCCACCCAAAATCCAATTAAAAATGATTTTTTATATGGACACAAGAAAATATATTCAAAATTATTTTGAAATAAAAATATGAAACCATAGGTCATTGCATTTAGTTTATGGGAAGTTGGATAGATAAAAGTAAATTGAAAGTTGTACATTTGAAACTAATTGGGTTAAAATGGTGTCTACTTGTATTGTTTTTTGACACATAACAGTGAGCCATTTACTTTACTTTGCTTGCGCCCTCCCTTAACACTAAACAATAACTTTACCTCCCTAGCCAATTGTTGTTGTTTAGGATCTTTAAAATGGCGTATGACCTTCATAATGAGATGTAAATTCTATGAAAGAACTTGTCTCATTTTCTCAAAATAAATTACAAAAAAAAAGAACCAATTCTCATGATCGGTTCTCATTCATGTGAGAACCTGAGGTCAATTATCATTTTGGTTCTCACATGTTATGGTGCCAATTAGTTTTCATTGTGAGAATTAGGTTGAAAATTAGTTCAAGAACCGCCCAACACTAAAAAAACACCATTCAATTATAATCTAGTTTATTGTTAACAATCTATTTGTTAAGGTTGTTTGTTGTCATGTTGAAATCTCCCAAGCCATAATGCCCCCCATAATGCTCTTAATGTTATTGGAAATCCTTCATTGAGTACGGGTGCATTGAGGTGGTTTTGTAATGTATCTCTCAAACCAAGGTATCCCCCCACCACATTCTTGGCACTATTTAAGAGTCCTCAATGATTAGTAAGGGTGCATTGAGGTGGTTCTATAATGTTTAAACCTATGGTGCAAAAGTTATTGAATGTTGAAAAATTTTGGTTTTTAAAACTCAATCAAATCAAACTAACCAATTTAAGGAAGTCAAGGTGTGCTTTTGGTGTGGGAAGGTGCACAATGAGTATGATTTTATAGAGGTGATTTTGTAATTTTCAAACTTAAATTGTTGGAGATATTAAATTTTGAGTGTCGTTGTTGTTGAAAAATCCAATAAAAATTCAAAATTCAAATTCATTTAGTTGGGTAACAAGGTCACATTTCTTCTCCAACACCATCTTCACAAGAAGATTTTCAATAGATTTTCCACCAATTTTCATTTCATTTTTTTTCAATTCAATTGAATCTTAATCCTATTGTTGAATTGGAATTCAATTCAAATTGCATGCAATTTCATTTAATATTTTCATTTGGATGGAACTTAATTTTCACAAAATCAATTTGGTTTTTCATCAATTAATCAATTTATCATCATTGGTAGTGCATAAAAATGTAAAGGGCCTAAGTTTGGTTTTTGATATGAAAATGAATTCCAATGTTTGCAGTGTACGAAGCCTTTTTTTTTGTTTGTAATGTATAATAGTGCATTATGAACATTACATTGTATCCATACAAATAAATCTCATTTAACAATGTTTAATAGAATCCTAATGTATATGTACATCATGGAAAAGTTTGTGATTTTTCTAATATGGCCTCAAATGACATGGACAACATCCAATTACAAAAAGATTTAATTCAAAAGCTTGTATATATTGTAAGCAATGCATGTTCAAAGTTTGTACCAAAATCTAGAATCATGAAAAGGCATGTATTGGAGGATGAGAAAAAAGGATAGAAATGATCATCCCACCTTACATAATGGTCAATATTATATTTAAAAATTGGGTGAATTTGTTTTTTTGGCATACCATTCATATTATTATATAAAAGTTTTTAGGAAAAAAAGACTGAAGTTCTTAAAACCAAGTAATGGTCATGGCTTGTTTGATTTTAATTATTACACATGTCTAGGTAATGGTTTGTTTAAAATTGTCACCTCATACATTGCATGTTCACTTGTGCCCCATTGGTTGGACTCACTAAAGTCCATGGGAACTGGTGACAATTCATCATTGTTTATCATGATGAAGGTGATTGTTCAACATTTTTTGAGATTATGACTGCATTCAATTTTGTCATGTTGATTTTGGTTCTCCCACAATTGATATCTAATAATTTTTCATAAAGTTGTTCTAGAAGTTACATTGGATGAATATGCATGGAACAAGATAATTCATCATCTTAAAGGCCTCTTAACCAAAAAACTAAACAACAACAACAACAACAATAAATGATGTTATTTTGACACCAAATGGTGTTTAAGTTTTGGTTCTTATTCTTGAGTAGCTAATGTTGTATGATTATGAACCACTATTTTTTATTTATTTGTGGATGCAAGCTCCAACATGGTAATGAAGGAAGATTTAATCTTTCTACATGGTGGCAAGCAATTATTGCAACATACTTCCTTGCTAAGGAAGCTTGGGTTGGAAGGTTTTTTTTGCTAATGTGTGGAAGATGAGTGGGGGGATGGAAAGTTAGAATCAAAAGAAGACAAGTCAAATGTGAGGCAAAAGTTTTGGCACAACGTAATTTTTTTCCATTTTCTTTTTATTAAGATCATTGTAACTTAAAAGGTTTTTATAATTTGTTTTTCTAAAAGCTTCAATTAAAGAGAGAGGAGTTATGAGATGGAACTAGCTTTGAAGATTGACTTGAAAATATATGTTTATGCGATGGATGCTCAAAAAAAAATGATGATATGTACATTCTTTTTGAAGAAGTAAAGTAATATTTTATAGATCTTGCTTGAAATGTGGGGATGCTTGAGTTGTTGACTATATATGGCTACATTTTGAGATTAATACCCAAGTTTATATACTTATCTTACATTACTTGGGTCCTAATGTTACAACTTGTTATTAGAAAATTGCATCAAAGATAAGGTGTTAATACCTTGAAAATCTTCAATAGTGATAAAACTATCAAAGGAATACTTTGTGATATTCCTTTAGGTCACTGGAGAGGTTCAAATGGTTTACAATAATTAATAGAATTGAAAGAATAATTTTGTGAGAATTGAAAGTTCATTAAATAGGAAAATTTGTGAAAAACAAACATGGAATCCCATAAAGTTGATCCCCTACATTCTTTCTTGGTTACAATATAACTATAGTGCAAATAAGGCTACAAAATCTTTTTAAAAGGTGAGTCCTATGGCATGAACCATGGCATATACAACCCAACAAACATAAGATTGACATTCATTACTAATCACAATTTTATTAGCATGGTTTCCCTTGTTTGATTGAAAACTTTGATTTGGATTTCATCCACCTTGTCAATTCATGTCGCAACTTGGTTACAAATTGTACTAAAACAAATTTCAATTACTTTTACAAATTCAAGACACAAATCAAATTTAACAAAGTATGGGGTTCTAAATCTCTATGGATTTTATCCATTATAACACAAAAAATACCATGTTGAATTTTTTTAAAGATCCAATGCACTAGATTGAATGATAGCTAAAGTGAAAAATTAAAAAAAAATCTTCAAACATATTCATTACTTCCCTAAGTGTATGTGACATGTACGTTTCACATATGAAATTAGATGAATGGAAATAAATACCCATCACAATGTTTCATAACCTTTTTTAAGGTAAGCATGAAACCTTTGCATTTCTTTTTGTGGGGAATTTTTTTGTATGGGGTGCGTCACACCAATGGGAGTGGGGTCATATAAGAAAACTAATCCTATTTGACATATAGTTTATAACATTTGCATTCATGCCATGGACATCACAAGGTCCCTTGGGCTTCAATGCATCACAATATAACCATCATGATTCCTTGGGGAAAAACATTGATGAATGTACTTGGGAGCTTTCATCCATCATATGAGAATAGTAGAGGAAACATGTTTGTTGATTCTAAATGTGTTTTATTTCCATTGTATTGAACACAACAACTTGAGTTTGGTTTTGTCCCATATAACATGATGCCAAACTTATTTGGAAAAAAAGGATAGGTTACATAATGGCCACAAAAGGTAAATTTGAAAATTCATTTACATTCATGGTAAACTTAAGTGCTCAAAAATTCAATCAAATATCTATACACATCAATGTACACTTTAACCATAGGTGTCTAAAATTGTATAACCATGTAAGGCCATTTGAATAATGTAAAATCATTTAAGCATTGGTATAATTAATCCATAGTATTTGTGTCTTATGTAATGGTAATGTACAATTAGGTGAAACAATGTAAGTGTACAATTGGAAACATGATTCATGCAAACTATATACTACACAAAGAAAAGTCGACTTTGAAAGACTTATCAAATGACAATTTTGATGACAAAATGTGAAATGTTGTGGTGTTCCAATGACAAAGTAATTGAAATTACACTCCAAAACGAAATGGTTAACAATAATTGAGCGATATCAAACAAGTTTAATTTGTTTATTAAACAATAATCACATGTTGGTTTTTTATGATTGAAAATCCAATGTAAAATGATGGGGGCATGTATGACTATAATCAAACCATGAATTTTTGAAACCCACATAACCAACTGATGGATTTATGAAAATTAGCTAAAATACAATATAAAAAGTTGTTATAGTTAGCCACGTCACAAGGTTTCACTTTAAATGTGTTTGCCCATTGCTTCTAAAACAAGAATGAAAGGTTGGTTTTCTTGGAGGTCAACTATTTGGTGTAGGGTAAAGACCTTCGACCATAAGCTTTACTGAACATAAAAACTTACTCCAATTTGTTTTTTCCATTTTTTCTTGTGATACCCATTACATCTCATGGGAAAAGACAAGCGTGACATTTTTCGAAGTGCCCACTTAATATTGAAAGAATAAATATTCTTAGTAATGTGCCCTCCAATTGCATTTTAAAAATTTGAATAGGTCTTTATAAGGTTGCATGCAAAGGGGTGTACATGGTGGTCAAAAGGGATTCATTTTCAAATCATATTCTTATACATGGCACTTTTAGTGGGGGAATACAAATTGCTTCTATTTGCCCATTTAAAAAAGTTGCATATTCTAGTTCATAATGCTCTTGTACGATATTAAGCATTTGCATTCTTCATCTTTGCAAGCTATATAATTGCACCATTAACAAGCTATGGAATGGAATCCATCAAATTTCTAGTGGATATGCATGGTTCTCTCCCATTCATTTTCTGTAAATAAATTGGTTGAAAGGTGAAAATAACTAATTTCCTTTATGCATGTAATGTGAATGCTGATAATTCATCAAAAATTTAAAAAATGTGATTAGGGTAAATATCAATGACAACATAATTATTTTGTGTAAATTTTTTCTACTAATCATTTGGCCTAAATTTGGCACACAAGGGAGTTGAATACTCTTTATCAAATGTTTTTTAAAAATGTCTTCCAATGTTCAACTAGATGTGAAGAACCCAAGGAATCAATACAAATTGTAGTGCATATAGCATACACTCTTGAAACTTTTCAACACAAATATGTAAAACTATGTGTAAATGTTTTAGCTAATTAAAATAATGTGTATTTGATTTCTTTATTTCAAGAATCTTGAAAATTACATTTTGTTGCCCATCACATAAATGCAAGGATCCCCTTTGAAATTCACAATTATTATGTCATAATAATGACTTCATTTTGTGTTTTAAAAATGTAACTATAGTATTTTGAAATTTTCAAAAATATTACAAATCTAATAGCAAATATTCTCCTTTTGCGGAAACCATGTGTCATAAGATGGTTAAAATTTGAAACTTTTACAACTATGAAGCATGCCTTTGTCACAAAGCCTATTATTTCAAAAGTTTTGAGTAGTTAACCTTTTATGGTTTGATTATTCTATTATGCTTATATGTTGTTCTACCTTTCTCAAATTAACATAGTTGTTATCAATTCAATGAGCCAAATCAACAAACATACAAAATCCATGTTTAAGGAATACATAATTTTGATATCCCACATACCTATATAAGAAAACAATTTCACATGAAGTTCTATTGTCCAATGCAACATAATCTTAGTAACCACTATAATAAGGACTACCATCTATTGGGTAAGATGGATTTTGATTTGTTGGATAAGTAGCTTGGGTTTGATTTTGGGTTCCATCAGTTGAAGGCAATGTATTCATATATTGAAAGTTTGGATTTTGTAAATTTGCATATGTTTGATTTTGGGTTCCATCAATTGAAGGCAATGTATTCATATATTGAAGGTTTGGGTCTTGGAAGTTTGCATATGTTTGATTTTGGGTTCCATCACTTGAAGGCAATGTATTCATATATTGAAGGTTTGGGTCTTGGAAGTTTGCATATGTTTGATTTTGGGTTCCATCACTTGAAGG
>Ga0116229_10002740_pt1 | contig 28677 bp, 20 predicted proteins | sample S1TSphgellanicum_3_FD_87313 | JGI IMG/M metagenome (GOLD analysis project Ga0116229, IMG submission 87313) | Host-associated microbial communities from peat moss isolated from Minnesota, USA - S1T2_Fc - Sphagnum magellanicum MG | ecosystem: Host-associated > Plants > Peat moss > Unclassified...
AAGAAGAAGAAGAAGAAGAAGAAGAAACTATTATGGACTCTGGCGCATGTTTCGTCGCGGCGAGTCAGTGTTCGAAGCATTTCGTCGGCTTGAGCGAGAACTTCCACTGCGGTAAATACTAATTCACATTTTGTGACTGCGATTCTCGTTTATTTTTTATATTCGGTGGGAAACCTGTTGGAGAATGCGCAATTTCTGTCTTCAGAATTGTGTGTGTGTGTGTGTTTTGCTGTGAGCACGTCCATGGAGATAGAGAAGACACCCGGGAAAAAGGAGAGTGTTTACTGATGTAGCGTTAAGCGATTTGTGTATGAATTCAGGCGGTCACGCGGTTCCGGGGCGCAGTTCCAACCATTTCAAGTCCTTGTCGAGCTCCATCACACTCTTCTCTCAGGTGATTGATTTTTTTCCCCAGCAGATGTACATAGCATGTGTGCGGATTTAGCAATTACGGACCTTAAGAAGAGTATGCAGTAATCGTTTTGACACTTCACAGGCATTCTCAGTGAACACAAAGTCTAAGTTTTCGGATTTGGCTACTTAAACAAGCACAATTGTGCAGGCAAGTGGGAGAAAAAATTGAATCAGCTTGATTCCAAGAGATTGATCATCTCGTTCCTTTTGATGGTTCTAGGGTTCGGCTGCACATCGAGCAGGTTTAGTTGTGGTAGCACCAGCTGAGCAGAACCAGGGACCATGGAGATCAAAGTCAGCTGCAGCATCCCCCACAATGTCAGTTAGGTGTGCAGCAGGCAAGGGTGCAATCAGTAATGGTGCTGCAGTAGATGAAGTGCTGATGGGTGCAACTAATGTTGCTCACAGTGGGAGTATCCAGGCATTACTAGCAGAAATCACACCTGTGGCAGATGAGAAGTTTTCCAACAATCGTCAACGCGATACAAACTCCCCTTCAGCTGGCTTTTCATCAATTAGTGAAGCTGTGGAGGCCATTCGACAAGGCAAGGTGGGGTGATGGGTCCCTTTTTTTTGTGAGTGCACTAATGGGTCATGTTCAAGTATGACCTGGTAGTTTGCAGACATTTTACCAGGGACTGACATTCTGTTTTCTCTCTTATCTATTTGCAACCGAACCTCTTTTGCTGTGCTGTTTTTATTTATCTCCATGTACTAATAGAGAAGTTTTATCTGGCTGGACCCAGTTTGTGGTGGTGGTAGATGATGAAGACAGAGAAAATGAAGGTGACTTGATTATGCCAGCTGATACGATGACACCAGAAGCCATGGCTTTCCTGGTACAACACAGCACAGGTATTGTGTGTGTTGGTATGAAGGGGGAGATGCTTGACCGTCTTCAAATACCTTTAATGGTTCCTGACAAGGACAATGAGGAAGCACTTCTCACTGCCTTCACTGTGACAGTGGTAAATTACTTACTTCATGCTCTATTTGCTATGGTTGCCACCATTTGAAAGGGAGCTTATTGCACTGTCATTTCTTTCAGCTGTGACTTGCTACTCTTTTGGCAGTGGAACATACATTTCCTAGCTGCGATTGTAATAGGGGTAGGAAGCCATGATATCTGACCTTCTTGCATGCTGCCCCATGAAACACTGTATTGACCTCAGAAGTTATCTGACCTCTCTAGCCTGTTGTGTTCTTGCTTCTTATTGAGAATTATTTTTTAAAAACCTGAGAATCTTGAATGACATCATGCTATGCTGATATCTGCACAGGATGTGAAGGCTGGAACATCCACAGGGGTATCAGCCAAGGATCGCTGCCTGACAGTCAGGGCTTTAGCTTCCTCAGATTCAATGCCCAATCATTTTCGAAGACCTGGACACATCTTCCCATTGAGATACCGAGAAGGTGGGAAAGTCTTTAGAATTGTTAGACTGAGGATACAATGTGCATGTAGTTTGGCTAGTGCAGAGATTCTTTTTGAGGACTGATGGTTATTCAATCAGCTGAATTATGGTTTTTTGCTTGCTTGAACTGCAACAAGCTGAGTCCTTTCCATGTATGCACAGGTGGTGTACTAAAGAGAGCTGGGCACACAGAAGCAGCAGTGGATCTAGCAGTCATGGCAGGTTTTGCACCAGCTGGGGTACTATGTGAGCTTATCAATAAGGATGGCAGCATGTCACGCTTGCCAGAGCTCAAGGAGTTTGCAAAGGCTCATAACTTGCCTCTGATTTCTATTGCTGACCTTATAAGGTGAAGTTTGTGTCCAGGTCACATTGCTTTTTGTTCTATGTGAATTGCCATATTTGGTTGTTATGGAACAGCACCAGTGGATGTACTGGAGGAATCTTTACTGGGAAAGTTATCCTCTGTCAGGGAAGGAAACTGAAGGTTGTCTGCTGGAATGCTACAGACATAAGCAAAAGAGTGCTAAGCTGGTGACAAGGACAGCAGTGGCACGGCTGCCCACCAAGTGGGGCAACTTTCGAGCATACAGCTATCGCTCAGAGCTTGATGGCATTGAACATGTTGCCATGGTCAAGGTATTCAGTTGGACCTTTGCTCAACATTGGGAATACCATGATCTTCTTATGATTGCTATTAGTTGGCTTCACAATCTGCTGGCAATGTTGTCCAAGATTGTACTCCACAATAACCCATTCTTGATGAGTATGTCCTCTGAAAGTTGAGATTTATATTCATTCTGCTAGATTTCACAATTTATTTTCATCTGCATTCAAGACATAACTGCAGAATTTAGTGTAGCTCAGTCATCACACCCGGCTCCAATATTCTCTGTATTGGAATGTCTACAAACCTAGGTTAATTTTGCCATGGTTGTGTCAACTCAGTTTATATGTGGATGCTCACAGGGTGACATTGGCAATGGGCTGGACGTGTTGGTGAGAATACATTCCGAATGCCTGACAGGAGATATTTTTGGCTCCTTTCGCTGTGACTGTGGCAACCAGTTGGCAGAAGCAATGACCCACATTGATAAAGTAGGGAGAGGGGTGGTTGTCTACTTGCGTGGACATGAAGGTCGTGGCATTGGTCTGGGACACAAGCTCCAAGCCTACAACTTGCAAGATACAGGTCTTGATACAGTGGAAGCCAATGTTGAACTCGGGCTGCCCATTGACTCACGGGAGTATGGCACTGGTGCTCAGGTATGCTGGCAAGGGATGCAAAGGAGCAACTGTGATGAAGGGGAGTTTGAGTCTTGGATATGACTAAGATGCATGTATCTTCCTTTATTCATGCTCACTGATGTGATGTGATTGACATCACTGATGCCCTGCTCAGTGATGAGGCAGACAGTAGTTTTGTTTGGAGGGAATGAAAATTTTCCATTAAGAGGCATTAGGAAAAGTATGAAGAGTTGAAGGGCATGCTAATGTGTCTGTTGTGTGGCAGATTTTGCAGGATTTGGGGGTTAAGACTATTAGTCTCATGACCAACAACCCAGCTAAGTATAGGGGTCTCAGAGGTTATGGCATGGCAGTTACTAGCCGAATACCAGTTATCACTCCAGTCACCAAAGAGAATCGAAGGTACATGGAAACAAAGCGTACCAAGATGGGCCATTTATATGGATCAGATTTACTGGGTATCTTTAATGGTGGAGTCCTCAACAATGAGCTCAGTAACTGAAGACAGAAGATGAGCTCAGGCCTGACAGAAGACGAACAGGATTTTTGGAGTTATTGGTTGATTCAATTGAGTGGAGAATTTTTCCATCTTCCTGTGTTGAGGCAACAGAGCTCTATGGAGTTCATCAGTGCCTCCTGGTGAAGATGTGAAAAGCCAGTTCATGAGGGGTCATTCTTTTTGCATGTGCGCAACAGCATGACACTGATTGTGGAAGGTTAAGTCTTTACACTCCATCTTCAGTGTCAAATGTCAAAGCCTCTTAAAGCACAATTGGGCTTTGCAAATACTTGGGGCAGATTTTTGAGAACTTCATATACTGATTCTCCATCAGTGTTTTTTAGTGTACAGTAGAAGATTTTCTTTGTTAATTAGTCCACAATTCATTGATGTCCTGGACAGTCTTCAAGATTTAAGAATTGCAAGCTGAAAGCAGATTAAATTCCATTGCTTTTTACTCTTTGGGGTTTGTGCTGAGGTGCTGGGCTTTTGTTTTTAGGGCATACTGTCTTGCTCTTTGGTGTCATCAGCATGTGACAACTGTCAGGAACTTAATGGATCCAGGAGGAAAACAATGCTACCTAGCTCTGGTGGACACACCAGACCCTTCGGCTGAAAATAGTCTTGGGATGGGTGATGGCCTGTCAAGATAACAACTGGCAAATGAACATAGAGCTCACTCCAAGAGGAGGTAAAATCCCCTCAGTGGTGCCAATGGAAGAGCTTGTCTCCAAGGGATGCTTTTGTGCTACAGAGCTCGGCATTGAAGGTTTGTTCTTTTTCACTGAACAGAGACAGTCTTGGTTAAGGGGATTGATTGTTCACCATTAGTGGATCTGGTTGCTTCTCCATTTAAGTTAGATTAATGTGTTCTGCACATATGGAAAGCCTTCCCATAAGTGAGATGCCTTCAAGACCAACATCAGAATTGGATTACTTACAGGAATCATCTCTGTTTTTTTTTTTTGGGCTGGTGTTTTGAAGGTAAGTAGTTTATTATGGTGCAATAATTTTATGTATCCCTTTCACTTGCTATTTAGTAAGCATACATTTGGTTTGATCCTTGAGGACAAAAGGGAAAGGTAGGATGTCCACTGCAAATTGATCAAGCGTGCGATGTGATTCAGCTTGACTACACAACCAGTGTATGTGGAGATTAGGCTTGGAATCTTACACCTGGATGGACCTTACTCTACTTAAAGAGGAGGAGGCATGACCACAAGCAATAGAATGCCTCAGTTAGAAGGTAATGATAGAAATGCCTGATGGTCTGAATGTTAGAATATTAGGATACTTTCATTGCATAAGAGTTGATTGGTGGTTGCAGATCCAATTCCATAGTAAGGTACCAACCTAAACTTTGAAACGAAGATTTGCGTAGCTCTAGAGCTCACTCAGCATGGACTGTAGCAGTGTGGATTTGTGGCAAAACTTTGTGGCAACTTCTGGGGTTCCATGGTAGGAGAAGAGCCTCCTGGATGGTTGTTTCTTTTGTCCTGACTACTGTTTTGGAGTAGAATTTGCATATTACAAGACACAATTTTTCAAATGCAAATGAGATCATATTTTGCACAATTACAAAGACCTGCAATCAAGGACTCCTTTCAATGTATGCAAAATGTAATATAGGAAATGACTCCAAAATGTATGCATGAATGGAATATAAGCGAACCTTGAACTCAGGCAAAAATATAATTTTGGCCGTGGGTATTATTGTGAAGGTCATTTGATCAGCACAATATACCAATCCAAATATATATTCAATTTTCTCATTTGATTGGTTTAATAATAATTAAACCAAGAAGAAGCCAGTTACATCATGAAATTAATTAACTCGGACATTACTTTTGTTGCTGTTTTGTATGTGGTCACATCAACCCTATTTGGACTCAATACAGAAGATCATATGTTTTCTGATAAATGTCCAAGAAAAAACAAAACAAAACAAAACATCATTACTTTAGTGCCTGGCAGCTTCAACAATAATTATATTACTTTCAGAAATGTTGAAATTTAAAAAATAAAATGAAGAACATAAATTTGGGAGGAAAATATTGAATCTTCAAAATGCAGACGCAGAAGGCATTCCCATCAGTACAGTGGACAATATGACTTCTTTAGTGTTTGCCATTTTGGACAATATGACTTCCTTAATGTTCGCCATTTTGGCTTGCTCTACAATTTTTGTATTGGATAAAAGCCTTATGGGGAGGGCATTCTCAGAATAAGGGGCCCATGGGAGGTGGAGCCGAAGGTGGCACCTTATTCTGAGATCCCGTCCCCCAATTGCTTTACCTTTGGCATAAAGCACAGCTATTGAACATTCTAAATCTGAAAAGTTCCTCACCTGAAAGGATGAACTTTCATGGTTATAAGGTGCCCTTGAGTACACCCTGGAAATGACAGTAGCGCTTTACATGCTGGGGAAAGCATTGGCAGCAAGGCATTATACCCACTGACCTAGGGCTCCACCTAAACCCTAAACCCTGCTGCCCTTGGCATAAATCCAAGAGTGGAAATCATACAATTTGGAATGTGATGTGAAGTGTAAACTCCCTTTGAGTGTTGGCATAACACATCTATATGAAACTACATATACCACTCAAGATTACCCACAACTGTAGATGCATCCTCAAAAGTAATCCATCCATGAACCCCACATTCCATTGACACCTTTTACTTGTGTGGCAAATGGTTGTACCCAAAGGTTTAAATTTATGGTACCTACGTTTCTTTTTGGTCATTAGTTCAATTAAGAAATTGTATTATAGTTGGGCTAATGCATGTAGGTATAGGAAGGCACTTCACTTTCAATAAATTTTAATTGAATGAATTTTCACCATATAAAGTTATTGCCTCCAAAAGCTTTTGAAAAGTATTTGACTCCCTAAGTCTTGCAATGGACACAATCAGGTGGTGCAATCTTTTTGCCAAGGTTTGAACCATGGTACCCACATGGTTCATGCTCACCAATTAACATTGTTATTATAATTGCATTGTTTACTATAAATAACATGAATATTGCTGCATATTGGTGAATTGAGCCCACAACCACTTGCAAGGTCATGTACATCTCAACGAATTTGGGCTAGTGGCACATGAGACATATGTAGTTTCAACAAGACAAAATCTTTGGCCAAAAGTGACCTCCTATGATAATAAACACCAAAACTATGTTACAGCCCACCTCCAAATGGAAGGAACACCTTTAATGACACTCAATGAAAAAGGGTATTTTATCACCCTTGTTTTATGAAATTTATGTCACATTTTATTCTTAGAAGTATATTTCATATATACTTATATAATAGTCATGCAACAAAAAAAACTCAACAAATGATCAATGAAATTGGATGATTGTGTTTACCAAAAACCATTGTTTAGGGATATAGTATACATAATTAAATATCATGGACTTACTTCCATGAAACACCATGTATAATACCATATTTTTTCATGAATGTCGAATCATCCGAAAATTTTAGTACATGCACTTTAAAGATAGCAAAACATTTTGTTGCAATATTGACTATTGTGTTATGGTATTTTAATCTCCCAAAGATTTCAAAGAAATTCAAACAACATCCATTTGTTCCAAATGAATAGTTTCAACAAGTTAAAGGCATGTAAAAGAGGATCAAATCATTGGTTTTTTTTGTTGTTGACAATATTTTGGTCATTTTCCATACCTAAATATAATCTTATTGTAAAATATATATTTTATAGTTTTTATCCAACAACCAATGTATGGGACCTTATTATTTTATTCATGTACCTATTTTGTAAATTTAAGGAAAAGTGTCCCCCAACTATATGATGATGATAAGAGAATTTATTTTATAGTTGAGATTTCAAACTACAATTAGAAAATCTTCATCATGGGAATGTCAAGAATTTATGGACAATTTGATGACTAGCATTCATGCAACTACACAACATCCAACCTTTTGGGTAAGCTCACCTTGGCATAACTAAAAATGAAATACATGCATGGATGCAAGTGTTGAATCATCCACAAATGTGATATTTGGTCATATTAATAGTTTATCCATTTGTTGCAATTGCACAATAGGCAAACTTTAGATGGGTATTTTGCTTCACCATTTCCCGATTATCTAATTGAAGGATATGTTAATAAATACATATGGTATCTTGAAAAATAGTAGTCTTATCACATGATCTTACCATGTTCAGTTGCATTGATCCCAACTTCAACTATGTTTTAAATAAATAAAAAAGTGAATAAATTTTAAGTATCAAAATTTGATGCAAAAAAATAAAAATAAAAATTATGGTAGTTAAATATGTGCATATTAAAAAAAACTAATAATTAAGGCAAGGAAAAAAAATACTTCACATAGTCCCCTCTTCTTTCCTCCTACTCTTAATCATCAAAATACCTTGTTTGACTTAAATAATGTAACATTTTAACATTTAGTGTCTTCCTTGGAAGTACATTATTGTACATAACATATTAAAAATAATTGTTGGGATTATTTTCATTCAGGATAACAAATTTGACACCTTTTTAAAAATAAAAATGTGACAACAAATTGGTTACACATCAACCTTGCATTACAAGGAATTGTGACAAAAATTCAACAAATGATAGTTAATTAAATGAGGTATGTATGTGTTTCCACAAGGTGTGGGCTACATTTTTGCTTATTGGGCTTTCCATTATACTATCTTCTTGTCTTCAATTGAAGTTCAAATTTTGCCAATGTACATGAAGAATGTAAATTATTTCAAACAAAAAAAAAAACTACTTAATGTTCAACATGGCTTTACATTGGCACAATATTGCCACATGATAAATTTCCAATGGTGACATTGTTGGCAATTTATAATAAATGAGAAAGTAGATATCAAAACAAATAAATATAAACATAGGTCCACATAAGTTCCAAACTTGTGAGTTACCCCCATTTTCATATAATATTCTTACACCAAATGCAAAAAAATGAAATATCTTGAAATGTAAACCACTAAAGAAACATTAAATACATATGCATTGACTTTCTAGATAACACATCAAAACATCTAGATGATCGTATTTTACATCAATAACATTACAAATTATCATGGATGCCAAGCCTATAACAAGTTGTCAAAATAGTTGATAGGTTAAAATTCCTTTGCTAAGAAATCTATGCACAACACTCCCACTCAACAAGTTGTCAAGGTATATCACATACTTAATTTTTCTATTCACATTTTAAAAATGTTTGTGTTTGCTACTATAAAAAAGGTCAAAATATTTTCAATGATATTTTTGGTGTTACAAGATACCAACTTGACAATGTTTTCACAATCTTCTTTCACACCTAAATGCCATTGAATTTCAATTTGTACCATGTCATGTGAAGATGAATTGTACCATAGTTATGTTATACACGAATAAAACCTTAGATGTCATCACATAGACATTGAACTAGTCTAGAAATGACAGATATGAACATAACTTGACATTAAGAAACATGTATTGTAATTTGAAATGCAATTTAAGCTTCAATATAATACAACAATCATGGATTTTTTGTTTTTGTTTTAATTCACAATTGACATTGTCAACATGAATGTGCAACAATTTTAGCCCAATGTATATTACAAAAGTTATACTAACTAGTGTTTTTTCAAGCATCTTTAAGTCATAACTTTGTTAAATATTCTTCACAATGTACATTTTGATCATAACTATGATACTTGCATCAAAAAAAGTGTTTTAGCAATTGTCTTTAATGAAATATACTTGGTAAATTTCAATATTTTTTTCTTTTCACATGATGACTTAGAAAAAATTATAATAAAACATAATCATAACCCACACATGAGTATCATGAATGTTGTTTTATCCATTGAAGTGGTAATTTTGCCAAGTACTTTAATGATGTGCATCAAGCCCATAGCTATAAGGCTTCCATAAAAAAAATTGTTTTAGCTCAAAGCTTTTTAATGAAATACACTTGGCATGTTTTGATATTATTCCATTCACACAGTGGCTTTGAAAAAAATCTAACATAACACAATCTTAACCAACATAAGCATTGTGAATGTCTTTAAATCACAAAATGGAGTCAATTGAATTTTTTAGACAACAAAAAAAAAGTTTCAATACAACCTAATGGGGTTGCTTAGGATTAACAAAAATGAGTTCATCACTCCCATTACTTGTGCAATGTTTAATTTACAACTCTTGCATACATGAAAATTTCCACAATAACTTAAATTACTTGTGCCTTCGTTACTTCTACATCTTGAAATGGAACTATATAAAACATTTTAAATTTATCACAAAATCAAACTTTTGTTTTAATTGAACTTCCAAAATATTCATGATAATTTTAATATTCTTTAATCTTTAAAAATAAATATTTATTGTATGCATTAATATTGAATCTCTAGTTTATTCATTCATCTAACTTGTGACCCTAACTTTGGTTGGTGATTAACTCTTGAGAATGACAAGGAAATGTCCTTATCAATGACATGACCCAAATTTATGTGATCTAATGCTTAGGATTGAAAGGGAAGTGCTTTCAAAACCCATAAGTTTCACTTTCAATTTGGGAGTTGAGACTTTCCAATCAAGTCATGAATATCTTGTCAAGGTATGGAGGGATTCAAACCTTCTATGAATCAAATAATCTTTGACTCATTGGAAAGGTTTTAAAAGGGCTATAAAAAATATGGATTTTTATTCCCAAAATAAAAACTTAAAGGTTTTAAAGAGTTGTTTTCTTGAAATGTTATTTTAAAGAGTCAAAATTACGTAAATCATAAAAAATAGCCTTAACCTTTCAAATGTCAATTTGGAAAATTTGGAAAGATAAATGATGTCCAATTAATCAGCTTGACATAAAGTTAGAAACCTCTTCACAAAAGATCCAAGATGGCTTATTCACATGTTCAATTTGGTTAAATTTCCTATAAACTATCAACCCCCAATGTCAAGTAATTGTTCACATTAAAGAAAAGGACTTCCAAACTTTTGAGAAAAAATAAATTAAAGGAGATGTGAAATATATTATAGGGAGAATATCAATGTGGTGAAGTTTGTATGAATCTATTATGAGTTTATGACTTGATTATGACCCCAATTGCACTCAATGCCTTCTTTATTCACAACAACACATTTCGGATTTTGTGACCAATTTAAAAAACGACTATTGTCTTTTTCAACAATGTTTATAATTATTTGGTCATAAAAATTACTATGTAGTTATGAAAGACATCAAGATGCCATGTGGCATCATGCTTTTGTGACTATAATCAATATTACAACTTGTTCAATTTTTAGGTAAATATATTATTATTATTGAATTTGTATTAATATATTTGAATGATTTAAAACAAAGACTTCAAAAATACCATTTACTTTTGTGACTAATAGTAACTAATAACGACTCAATTTAATGATGATGATGTGGCATGACATGTGTCGACAAGGTGTTACAACTAATAGGTAACCTCATGATTCATGGCATTAATTTCAATAAATTGCATTTATTGATTGGTCAAAAGTGTTCATAATGTCAAAACATGTATTTTATGACTTGTCTTATGCAATTACAATGTCCAACATGATCAAAGAAACAATTCAAAATGACGCACCCCCAAACTCCTTGATGGATTCAACTACAAGTCCAAAATGTGAAAACATTGAAAAGATAAAGAGTTAGGGCATGTTCCTTAGCTTGTAGCACTTTGGGGTAGAGAGGCGTAATGGAGCTCCAGGATGGGGACTATGAAGAGTGACAAGCAATTCAATTATTCACACGGACCTACACAAACCAAACACAAGTTGGTTAGTACGTAGTTGTAACACATTTGGTGCACGGATGAACCATGAGCAAACACGGACTCACAAAACCCACCACGACCCGAACTTGGGGGAAGTCACCACCTTCCCCCTTATAGTATTTTCTGTGCCTAACCATGGGACCATGCACCCTAATGTCATTTTGTCCCAGGACTCCCAAGTTGGAGTCTTGAAATTTTTAAAATTGGGATTCTTACAATTTTGTAAGCCCATAACTTTATGTTCAAACTTCCGATTAAGGTGAGTTTTCAAGCAAAGTTGTAGCCTTAGTTGAGAGCTTTTAAACGGTATGTGGCATGCCACCTTCACTTAAAGAAATTAAGCGATTCCTTACTTTTAATGGTCGGAAGTCAAATTGACAATTTGACTTTTGACCCATTTTTTGGCCATGAATTATGTTTTGAGTACCCAAATGAGTCATGTAAGCCCATTTTAGACATCTAAGTTCTAAGAACTTTCCAATGATATAAAGAAGTCTTCAATCCAATGAATTTTGGCCCCTAAAATCGCCTTCTAAAGATTTGGGAATCCATCGAGACTCCAACTCCCAAAGTGAGAGCTCATTTGGGAGTGTGGGGGATCATTCCCTCACACTTTCATACATTCTTGAGAGCATGAAATGTGATTTCCATGCTTCACTCTCGGCTCGCACCTTTACCAACCCTTACCTTAGTCGCGAGCCCAAAGTTAAGGTTACAACATAAAATGTTTTTTGCAATTAGTAATCAACCTTATGATTCATGCAATTAACAAAAATGACTAAAAAAACAATTACAATCACATAGGACCAATCATTTTATTAAACAAGTTTAGTTTATAATTTTATCACAATTTAACTAGATTTAACCATCTATTGCTTCAACTTGAACTTTATTTAAAATTTTCCACTTGTAACCAAATATAACTTAAATATTCAAATTTAGCTTAATTTATCATTATTTAACCATGTTTAGCATAAAAATTATGTTTAATTTCATTTATGTTTGTTTAGCCATGTTTAGCCTAAATCATTATTTTAAATATAAATTATATTAATTTAGTTATACATCAACAATTTTCAACCATGTTTAGCCTAAATAATTATGTTTAAAGGTGTTTAACCATGTTAAACCAAAGTAATTGTGTTTAACCATGTTTAATTGAAATAAATGTGTTTAAAAGTTTTTAACCATGTTTAACCTAAGTAATTGTGTTTAGCTTTATTTATGTTTGTTTAGTCACGTTTAGTTTAAGTGGTCGTGTTTAATTTCATTTATATATTAATTTAGCCATGTGTTTGGTCTAGGTGATTGTTTTTAATTAAAATTATTATGTTTAGCCATGTTTAGATTAGGTCTACTCTATATTAGCCTAGGTCTAACCTAGCTAAGTTTACCCTAGTTTAATCAAAGTCTAACTTAGAGCCTAAGTAATCCTTATTAGGCTAAACAAAGTTAATTTATTTTTAACATCAGGAGGTGTACGTTAACCTATGTTAAGTTGGTAGGTAGTAGGTAGGTTGACCTATTTCAACAATTCAACCTAAAGTGGCCTAATTTAATTTGAGGCTAAAATTTTTAATCTTTATAATTTTGTGCTTAATAAACTTAATATATAAAAATGTGTTAGTGCAATGGATGGGAACTTGAACCTCAAAGTGAAAGTTGAGGGGTTCAAATCCTTGTTCTTGCAATTTATGATACATAAACCACTTAACATAAGTTAAATAACTTAGTTTAGGTTAAGAGGCCAAGGTTTGTTTTAATTTAAACCACCTAGCTTAGGTTAAATAACTTAGGTTACTTAAGTTAAATTAGGTTAAGTTGGCTAGGTTAGCTACCTAGGCTAGGTTAGGTTGACTTTTGTTCATGTTTGATGACTTATAATTGAACATGATGTGTTTATAGATTTTTAACACACGTCATCCATTTATCAAGGAGTTTTTTAATAAAACGACTAGGTTGACATGACACACATTTTACACATCAAATTAAGGTCAATGATGACATGACATTTCAATATTATAAGAAAAATTTAAAAATCTAATTGAGAAAATAATTGAGCTTTGCAACTATATGTCTTTTGCAACTAAATGGGTGAAATGACATGGGTTGAACAACTCAATAATCACTAGTCACAAATGTCATTTCTAATTAATACATAGTCATACAAGCAACTTGCAAAACTCAAAATGTGTTATTGTGACCTAATCATGTGATTGAAATGAATTAGGGTTGTTTATAAAGAGTGTCAACTCATCCTAGCCATTTTTGTCTCCGTTTCATGGTCACATAGAGTGAAAAAATATTCTTAGGTGTCAAATTTGATTGTTACAAAATTGGAAATTATCATTAATACCATTCAAAATATACTTACATATATTTTCATCTTTAAATAAGCTTATGTATTTATCATTGCCAAATTTTATCATATTTATCAATAATTAAATAAATATTGGCATTCATCCCATTTGTTATCAAGTAGCAAAATAACATCCTTTGCAAGGAACACCCAAGAAAAAAAAATGGCTTCCTTATAATGAACCTTATGTTTTATTAGATACCCATTTGCATTATACTTGCCTTTGAACATTAATTTTCCATCAACAAGATAACAAGTTACAACCAAATGATAGGTAAAAAAAAATCCAAATCATATTTTGAAAAACCTTAATTTCTTAATTAAGAACTTATTAAAGAATCATCAATGAAGGTCATGGTGTATTTTACCTCTATATGATACTTAGGTGGCATAGGATTGCACAAGTTCATATGTACAAAATTATAATTTTTGTGCTTGAAAATGTCCATTTGTAGGCTTGTAAGGTTGTAATGATCTTTGGTGTACACAAACCCATCACACAAAATCATGACATGATTTCATTCAAATCCATGCCATCAAAAAAAGTGTTAACCTTCAATATTTCTTGTATTATTTCATTTGATGTTTAGAAAAATCCTTTTCAAAAATAATATTATTCAGTAATATTATGAAATATGTATATTTTATATGGAAAATAGTGTTTTACCAAAATAAATTTTGTGTCCCAAATCAAATTCTTGACAATATGAAAAGGTTTCCTTCTTGAACATATCATAAATAGACTTCCTTGAAACCTCCTTCCAAACTTCTAAAATGTGTTATGCCATCGATGATATAAACTTCTTGATCTCCACCAATGTTTTAGCTTTCTTTCTTTTGTCATATATATTCCTACAATAATTTAATGTGATTAAATCCATTAATAATTTGGAAATTGAATAAACTCTAAATCAAAAAAGAAAATGATTTATTCAAATACTAGTGTAAGCCACATGTTCATAAAAAACATGTTGATTTAATATTAGGCACTTGATCAAATAATGTCCAAAGCTTATCAACATATTGGACACAAGTGTTGAAAATTAAAGTTCAATTAGTTAATCTTCATTAGTTACTTACTAGGAACAAGTGACTTGGTTAGTTTGGTGATTATTTTTCTATTTAGTTTAGTTTGTTTTTTTTGGAGTTTATATTTGAATCTTTTTTTTTCATTGTTGCAAGTTGATGTGTTTTGGGTGTGCAAGAACCTTGGTGTGTTTTTGATTTTATGTTTCATGTTTGTGAGCATGTTATTTTGATGTTTTTAGTTTTTTTGCAATAAAATCATTTATATTCTTCATTTGATTTTTTATTTGTTAACATGGTATTACAGCTGAGGATTTTTTGTAAAAAGGTTGAAGGAGATTTAAAGTTAAATTTTTTTTAAGTTAGAGCTTGAAAGTGTCTAGTTTTTCCATAAGAGTTTGTCAAGGGCAATTAGAGGAGAAGAGAGGAAAAGAAAAAGTGTGAAGAAAAATATAAAAAAAAGGAATGAATATTTACAAGATCAAAGGTTATGAAGGTTAGATTGTTTAAATATAGGTCTTGACCTACACGTCCAAGGATCTTGAAGTGAAACTAGAGGGATTATAGAAGAATATAGAGCATTTCCATTCCCAAAATTTTAGAAAAATGAATGTGTTTTGTGAGAGATACGGGGTTTCGAATATTTTGGCCCAAAGTTGACTTTTTTTATCACATCAATTTCATTTTACCTTTTTTGGTTCTTTTTTTAAATTTGAGGGCTTATAATGCATAAGAGGATAGATGTGCCATTTTTTAAAAAATTCAAATTATTGGATGTGTATTGAAAAAAATATGAAGATCTGAAATTTTGGTATTAGACTAAAGGTCAATTTCTTTCAAAAGTGATATTTTCTTTTGTCCATCATCAATAGGGCTGAGACTTTTAAGAAATGTGAAAGGTGTTTATTTGATATGTTTATTAAAGTTTCAACATGTTTGTAGTTATTGAGAACAAATTAAAAGTCATTTTGTGTTTGGGTTTTAATTTGAGGTTGATTTGAAAAAATCACTATGAGAAATCGCATCTGTCGAAACCACATTACCTTGCAACTAAAACTCAAAAAACAACTCACATACAACTATTATGCAACTATCCTTTGGGTATTACAACTATTGTGCACCTATCCCTTTAAAAATATGGTGTATTAATAAATAAATTATCACATCAAAAAATTAGTTAGTTATATTATAGTTATAAGTGAATTGAAAATGGGTATTCTATATGATAATCTATACACATTGTATATACATATGTAATCAACCATGTTTGATTTTTTACGGAGTTGCGTTGTAGTTGCATGTGACAACTACTTTAGAACTATTATAAATTTGTTACTAAAACAACAATTATGTTATAATTAGTGTACAATGCACATACATGCGATTATGCCACATGTTCACATCTTCACCACCCATTATGGGATACATTTGCAACAAAATTTCAATTATGATTCCCATTGATACGATTAGTATGGCCACTAGTGTGTCACTACTAAAGTGTTATTGTTCAACTATGTTATGACTATAAAATAACTATTTAACTCAATAATGATACATATTCATCAATTATTTATATCTTCATCATATGTGTTTCATTTTGAATGATTTAAAATGTTATGGGAACACTACCTCAAGTTCTAGAAATCATTTTTCAGGTGCAAAGGAAAATGAATAATGAAAAAATAACAATAAAAGAATTAAGGTTTCCAACTTACAAAACTTTTTTTTTTCTTTGGACCCCTCCTACATTCAAACCTCATAACTTTCTTGTTTTTCATTCATTTTAAACGATTTGAAGTGTTATAAGAGTGCCACCTAAGTTCTACAAATTATTTTTGAGTTTTAACAACAATAAAACAACATATAAGGAATTTTGTGGGTGTTTGGGAACCGGCCTTTGTAGCATTTGGTGGTTTATTTTTTGAATTCATAACCCCTCTATTTTGAGGAACCATATTTTTTTCAATTATATTCCATTTTTGACAATCTTTAGTGCATTAGACACAACAATAGGAGGGGTTCAAGTTTTGTTTAGATGCCAAAAATAATGGAGCCCCCCCTTGGATCTGGCTTACCTTGAACGCTTAAATGTTATAATTGTTACTATTGCAACTAATGAACAACTAAAAGATTTAACCCATATGTTTTGTCTTTGAATCCCATGTTACAAACTATATAAAAAGATTTGTTCTCTTATGTTTTCACATTAGAACACATGTGCCATTTTGGGATGAGATGAAAAAAAATAAACCTAAAAGCAAAACATAAAATATAAAATAAAATTTCATGGTTATTCTTTAGTGCATTGAGTCTTATGCACATAAGTAGGTAAGTAGGTAGGTTTTACTTTTCTACCTAGGTAGGTAGGTAGGTCTTAAGACCTACTAACCTACCTACCTATGGTTATGTATGACCTACCTAGCTACTATTTTTTTTTAAATTCCAAAATATGCCATGTGGCAAATTTTTTTATTATGCCACTTCTAATATCAAATCATCATTAACAATCATAATGGATAACGGAAATCAATATTTCAAAATTTTTAATCTCCGAAAATCTTCATAATGCCGCATGTTTGATTTTAATAGATGGATGACAATTAATGACATTAGCATGACATCATGGTGTAGTTATTATGGAGCTGAATAACAGTTATTATGAAACTGAGTTGTTTTGACTGAGTTGCAATTGAGTTGTAATGAATTGCACCATATATACGATAAGTTGCAACTTTGCAACTCATGCAACTTGTCCATTAAAATTCGTGGTGTACAAATACAATGAGTTACAAATGTCCATTGTAAGTCAAAAATTGAGTTGGAAGGCTAGTTGCAAAACACCCTTTTTTTCATAATGGATGTCAAAATCCTTGTCTTGAAAAATCCAAATGATCTAAAATTTTGAAGGTTGACAGTAGATATATACTATCATGTTGCAACCAAGTTTGAAGTTGATTTAAGTTAATATGTGAGTGATGGAGGCCTAAGAAATTGTTAATGGTGAAAACTTAAGTTGAAGAGTTTTTCAAAACAAATCTTTGCAAATGGAGCCATTACAAGAGGAGTACAAGGGAAGGAGTATGGATTTGGTGGAATAATGAAACTTCATCTTGAAGAATTGCATACCAAAATATGTTATGAATTCATTTACTTAATAACTATGAGATAATATATGAAATATATATATGTATCTTAAATCAATGTATAATGTAAATTTCCATATAATATTTAAGCCATGTACACATATATACTTTAACCAAATGTTTTCATCCAATACCTTAACCTTAAACCTAAAAAACCATGAAAAAATTAAAAAACAAATTTGAAACAAATTTTTGTGGAAATTTGAAAATAATTATTAATGTTGTTTTAAAAAGTGACATACAACCTTTCTCAAATGATTGAAAGATTGGACAATAATCATTTCATAATAACCCTTGCCCATCAAAAAGTTCATCATCTTAAATTATTGTCCAATCTTTCAATCATAATTTTTTGATGGGCAAGGGTTATTACGAACTTATAACTTGGTGATGAACAAGAACCCACACTCCCAATAAATCCCACACCACAACAAATCTGGGCATGGAGAAACCAAGAAAATTTTGCATTGATTTTTTGTGAATGTGTTTGATTCCATGATTATGCATATATAAAATGCAAAAATCACCCAAGCAATCTTGGGACACATTAATGAAAATATATAACATTAATACACAAATTCATAAAATGAAATTCAAGCGAAAGTTGCATAACTTGTAGAAAAACAGGTTGAACATTAATGATTATTCTACGAAGGTGAAAAATCTTGCATATTTTTTGCATATATTGGAGCCCTTTTAAATGATGATGATTTAGTGGTTATGAATTGAATGGTTTTGAAAAATACTATAGCTAATTCCAAACTTCAATTGCAATTCAAGAATCACTTCCCAATTTTCAAGAATTGAAAGCCTTTTCTTATAAGTGAGGAGATGAAAATTGTTGATAGTTCATCTAATGAAGGATCAAAAGAAATTATTTTTTATTCAAAATATTAATAGAGGCAAAGTGGTAGAACACCATTTCGAGGTTGTGGTGAAGGCCAACATGGAAAACATGGTGAACATTAGCAACAACAACAAAAATTCCCATATAGGTGGATGAAGAAGCCTTAAAAGAAGGGGGTCACGGTAGAAATCAACAAAGTCAACAATCAAACAATAGCTCAAATTGTTATTTTTATCATAAACTTGTACATGTGACAAATAATTATTACCAACATGAGCATGACATTAGGAACAAGGCAATCATGCATCAACAAACAATCAAAGCATGAACAATTCTTTGTGATGCAACATATGGTAAATTTGATGACAAGAATTTGATAACATCACATTTGGTATATGGATTCTAGAGCTTCAAATCACATGACTAACCATGGAGAGTGGTTTAAAAACATGAGGGATTTCAAATCACCATGGTTTGTGAAAATTTGTGATGGTACTATACACATCCGATTATAAAAGTTGACAATGTCATTGTCCATGCGAGATGGGTAAACAAAATATTTGAAGGATGTACCTCATGTTCTAACCATAATTAAAAAATTAATCTTGATAGGTTAGATGGTGGAGCATGGTTTACAAATAATATTCAATCTTGATAGATGTTTTGTGGGAGACATGGAAAACCAAGGTTAGTTGATAACAAAAGGGAAAATGAATGAAAAGATAGTTACCTTAGATGTGAACATACTTAAGGTGAATTCCATGATTTTTACACATTGAATAAAGTTATAGATATTGAAATGTGGCATAAAAGGATTGGCCATGTCAACTTACAACATTTTAAATTGATGCAAAACTAAAATTTTGTTAAAGGTCTTCCCAAATTTGGGATGTAAAAGGTGATGCCAAAGTTACATGAAACATGCCAAGTAGGAAAACAAGTTAGACATTCATTCCCAACTTAAATAATTCATGTGAGTTTGAGACCTTTAGAAGCAATCCATTCAAATGTGTGGACCACAAAGACCAAATTCATTGGAGGATGTAAGTATTATGTCAACTTCATTGATGACCACACAAAAAAGGTGTCGGTTTATATCATGAAACACAAAGGTGAAATGTTTCAACATTTCTTGAATTTTAAAACAATGGTTAAGAAGGAGAAAGACATGAACATCAAATGCCTAAGGTTTAATGGAAGGGGAAAATAATTTTCAAATGAATTCAATGAGTACTTAAAGGAACAAAACCTTCAGAGGAAATACTCGCATAGTTATTCCCCTATATAAAATGGAGTTGATGAAAGGAAAATACACATATTTTAAAAACAACATGTGTCATGTTGAATGATAAGAACTTGTTAGATTACTTTTGGGCAAAAGTGATAGTAATTGCAATTTACATCATGAATCAAACACCCATTATTGTGATTCATGGCATGACACTTAAAGAAAAATTCGCACTTTAAAATGTTTGGTTGTCTTGCATATGTGTATGTTCTTGATGAAAAGAAAACATAACTAGACTCAAAAACAAAAAAAAAATGCATCTTCATTGGATGCTTCTTGGAATAGAAGGGGAATAGATGTTTCAACCTTTGCACTCAAAAGTTACCAGTGAATAAAAATGTTGTTTTTGATGAGACGAGTAATTGGTATTCACTAGTGAAGGTAGTAGAAAATGAAGAGGCTAGGAAAGGTGATGTTTCATCAAATGCAAAACTTGAATCACAATTGATTAGTGGACCATGATAATCTTCCATTAATGGGCCTAATACTACACCATGGAAAGGAAGATTGAGATCTTTAAGCATTATTGATCATGGTGGTGCTTAAACATGTGGAAATTTTCATGTGCATGATGAGTCTAACAATTCAAAAAAAAACATGGGTGAAAGATCAAAAGTTCTTCCAATTATTACTAATTATGGAACTTGGAATGCCAAGAAGGGTGAAAACATATTAACCCCTTGAAAATTTGTAGTCCCCCAAAATAATCTACGATGTGATGTCCATGCATTACCAAAAACATTTTGTAATATTTTTTTTGGCAATGTACAGACATCACATCTTGGATTTTTTAGCTTGTTTTAAATATATCTGATTAAATTTAGGCTTAAACTAGTCAACCATTTTTTTTTAATTTATAAAAAGTGAAAAATTTGAACATATGGAATATATTTGTGATAAAATAATGCATGTCATAAAATTTGAAAGATCGCATATATATTTCAAAATTAGGGATGTCATGGGTGGGTGAATTTTTTATGGTGAATGGTCTTGATATACATCAATTAAATGTAAAATCATTTAAAAATTTAAACTTTTTGGTTGAAACTCCATTAAATTTTTTGTTTTTTTGCATTTTTGAACAATAAATGCATAATAATATTTTGTAATGGAAAAAACCTTAAAGAAGACCTCCTTAAGTTTAATATAAAGAAGGAAAATTTAACCTTACCATATGAAAGAGGAGGAGATTTTACAAATAAACATTGCATTAATTTTTCAATTTTCTTTTATTTGGTAATATTTCATGAACCATAAACATGAGGCCTAAACGTAAGTTATATATTTTATGTACATTGATTTTACTTAATCCTTTTTCATTTAATAGTTGGATCAAAATTATTTTTGATTTAAAGTGAACTTTGAATTCCAAAATGTTGCCATGTAAAAATTTTAATGTTTTTTGTGTTTAGGATAGCCATTTGAGATGTCATCAAAAATTTAGTTTACTATGTACTATGATATTTGTTGTACATCACCTTTTTTGGTGAAAAGTGGGTCACATTTAATGTGCTTTCATCTAGAAAATCTTAAACACATTTAACAACAACAATGGAGTATGGATATCCACATTAGTTAAATATCTTATACAAAGAGTACAAAGATCCACAGAAGTCAAAATTCATGTACAAAGGTTCACATATGATGGATTTGTAACTCCTCATTATGCATACATTGTGAAAGTTATACAATAAATATACCTAATTTTCTTTCAACAATGATTAGAAACCTTAAATGGATAATGCCATGGATGAACAAATGGTGGCATTAAATGCTAATGCCACTTGGAAATTGGTGACTTTACCCAAGGACAAGAAGGCAATTGGTTGCAAATGGGTGTACAATATCAAACACAATGTAGATGGATTTGACAATATGTACAAACAAGGTTGATTGCCAAAGGTTATGCCCAAACCTATGGCATAAACTATGAAAAGAATTATAGCCTAGTTGTTATGATGACGATATTAAAAACAATTGTTGTTATGGCAACATCAAAAGGATGGTCTTTACATTAAATGGACGTAAGGAATTTTTTTTCATGGAGATTTGTAAGAAAAAATGTGCATGGAACAACCATTAGATTATGTGGACTAAACACATTTTAATTTGGTTTATGAATTGAAGAAACCTTGTATGACTCGAAGCAAGCACCTAAAGCTTGATCATGTACAAAATAGGTCAATATTTTCTCACAAATGGATTCCAAATATCCAACGCATGGGTGCAGTCACAATCCAACAAGCCAAAAAGGGCGTCAAACTACAAAGAAAAATAATCAAAATTGGATAAATATTAATGTTTTGCCATTTAAATTCATGGAAATCATGGCAAGTTGTTACTTTTTCATTCATATGAATGTCAAGGAATTCAAATCAAAAATCCATTTGATGAAATTTTAAGTTGAAGTTTGGATTTAGGACCTTTGAAAGTGAACACGTATGGCATTAGACATGAGTCAATTTTGCAAAGGATTATCAAAGGACTCATATAATAAAACACATTTGATGGGAAGAAAATTAAGAGGATAAAGACCTATTAACCACATTTGAAAAACACCCATACCATAAAATATGTAAAATTATAAAACTTTAAAAATTCAAAGAACTTTCCAAAATTGATCTAAAACTTTAAAATTTCAAAAGTCTTTTACCACACATAAATGGGGTAATTGTACATGATGAGTTGAAAAGAATTGTAGTTTATTGTACAAGAACATAAAAATGTATAAATAAATAAAATGGCTGTGATTTGAAATTATTATCATTTAAAAAGATGAAACACTAAATTTACAAGGAATTAGGACACTTCCAAAAATTCATATTTATTAAGAAATGATAAACAAAAAAAATGTCATGTACTTGGACAACTATAAACATTTATTATAACAAGTTGCCAAAAAACAAAATTCCAAAATTCATTCATATGAAAAAAAAAATTTGGGAAAAAAAAACATGTTTTCTAAAGTAATCATGTTGGCTCATTGTATCTCATTTGCACCCACATTTTTTTCGTTTTATGTGAAGAAGACAACCACGAAATAATGGTCATAATCATTTATGTTGATGACTAGATTGTCATGGGAGATAATGATGTAAACATCTTTGATTTGAAATTTTTTTTAAAGTAGAAGTTTGAAATGAAGGACTTGGGAAAGTTGCATTACTTTTTTAACATCAAGGTGATCAAATACCCAAAAAGGAGAAGGCTATTATACATGCAATATGCTTTGAACGAGTTGTCTAAGTATGGGATGACATGTTGTAAACATATATCGATTTCATTAGAGCTAAATGTGAAATTGAATGCAAATGCAAGTTAGTTTATGAAGGGGATTGCACTATGCATAAATGCATAGTAGAGAATTTAATTTACATGATTATCACAAAGCCATATTTGGAGTGGTGAATCAATTCATGCAAACACAACAAAAACCGCATTTGGATGTAGTGAGGCACATATTGGGGTACATTAAACACACCTTGTAGTCTGGAATTTTTTATGAGGCCAAAAATCATCTAGAGGTAAATGGGTATAATGATCTTGATTGGGTTGGCAACATTTCAAACAAGAGATCAACTAATGCTTTCATGTTTTTTTTTGGAATGGTGTTATTAGTTAGAATAAGAAAAAGTGACCAACAATTGTATTGTCAAGAACAAAGGTTAAATAAAAAGGTGTAATAATGGTTGCATGTGAAGCAATTTGGTTAAATGAAAACTATTTTTAGACTTGGAACAATTGGTGGATGTTACAATTGTCATCCATTATGATAAAATTAGTAACATACTACTTGTGAATCAAATTTATCATGTTAAAACAAAGCAGATTGAAGCGCATTATCATTTTGTGAAAAACAAGGTTTTAGCAAAGGAGATTAACTTTGTTCATGTGAATGTTAAAGATCAAATTGCAAACATTTTCACAAAGGTTTTAAGTATAGACAAATTGTTAAAATCTAGAAGCATGGTTGGTGTACTAGATCATATGTGGACTTGAGCTTGGGGAGTGTTGAAAATCCAAGCTTAATTATTTAAACTTCATTGATTATTTGACTAGGTGAAAATAATTTAGTTAGTTTGATGATTTTTTTCCTTTGTTTAGTTTAGTTTATTTATTTTTGGTTTTGGTTTCTTGATTAAGTTTCTTAGTGTTAGTATTATGGATCTCTCTTTTCATTGTTGCAAGTTGATGTTTTATGGGTGCAACAAGAACCTTAATGTGTTTTTGATCCTATGTTCCATGTTTATGAGCATGTTATTTTACAATAAAACCATTTACATTTTGTATTTGATCTCCTATTTGTTAATGAGTTGGTTCAAACTTGTTACCCTAGAGATTTTATATTAATCTTACATCAGGTGTTGACTTCCAAAATATTTTGAAGTTCCAACCCCTAAAATCATTTCAAATATTTAATTATGGATTGTTGGGCACAAATTAACTTAACCTTATTTTGATTAGAACCATTTTGTTGGACAATCAAATTAATATCCAAAGTGGATATAAAAACATAGGAAGAGAGGAGAAGGTTTTGGGTAAACCTAAGGTTTAAGGTGGGATTAAGGATAACTTGGATCTTATCCCCCCAAGGCTAAGGGGAAAGGTGGCATGTATAAAATAGGAGGATTGAGTTTGCCATGGTAGGGTGGGATAATGTTTGCTTTATCTTGACCTTGGATTTATTATGCATAAGTTAAGGGGCAACAAAGGAGGATCAAGGTAACTTTTTAAATCCTTTTTAAATAGGTAATTAGGTCTAGTTTAAGGAGGTAGAGTAAATTGTGGCTTCCTTACCAAATTTATTTTGTTGACCTTTCTTGTTGTTTGAATGTGTTGAACACTTCATGAAAATTTTGGGATTAATGGTTGGGTATGATGTGAAAAAAATTGTGAGAGCTTGTGAGGTTGTTCATTCATGAAATAGGTGAGTTGTTCGTTCATGGAGTGAGTCCAAAGGGGAGTTTAAATGAAGAGTCAAGCTTCAAGGAACAAAGGAGGTGGTATGACTAGCAAGGGAGGTGGCAATCCAAGGTCTTTTCATGAAGAGAGCTATCCAAGGCAACAAGGAAGCAATGGGAAGGCAATCAAATAAGGTTTTGGTAGGAATGGAAAATGAGGAAGTAGGAGCAATGGGGGAGAAGGTAGAAAAAAGAAAGGAGACAAATTTTTAAAAAATATCATGACATAGTGCTTTTTATCTGGTGTAGGTTTTTTTTTTTGACTAGTTATCCTCTACGTAATAATTCGATTTCTTGCTTGAAGGGTTCTAAATTGTTTTTGAATACCTTCTTGCAAAATCTATTTTATTAGGGTTTGATGTTTGTGCATAGGATTCATGGAGGCTTCTTTGATATCATTTTTCTAGACTTGGAAAGATGTTATAGCTAAAGCAAAATTTGCATGTTGGCACTAGGACTTGAAGACATAGATAATAGAAGGAGGAGGAGAAAGGGATCACATTGATGACTTCATGTAACTTTTGGGATGTGTAATTTTTTTAATGTGTTTTGAGGATTCAAGAATGGAATTGATGGATTCATCATTCTTAGTACCTTGAGTGCATGGAAGTGTGCAATTGTTTAGATCAATTAGGAAGTTATAGCTATCAGTGGGCATATAGTTACAATCTGACTCATGGTGCTTGTTGTCATAATTGTAATAAGGGAGAATGTGTGATTAGAGGGATAGGGAATTGTTGTTGTTGCTTGTTGTCTAGTATTGTGATAATTGGGTAAGTGTATGGAGAAGTTGTGAAGTTGTGGGCTATCATGGCTTAGTTGGTTTATTATCCAAAAACCCAATGGATGTGGTGATATTATTTTATCTTCTTCAATTGTTGTCTAGAAAATGACAATGAGAAGGGTGCATACAAGAGATGAGAAACATAAAAAATGGATAAGCAAAAAAAAAATACTTGAGTAATAAAACCCACCCCCTCACCCCCATCCACCCTTAAATCTTTTTCTTAGACTTAGGAGTTGTAGTTGTAAGTAGTTTTGGAGGGTGGGGTCCCACTTGTAGGGGTCCAATTTAGTGATTTAGGGTTAGGGGGAAAAGGGAGAAAAAGATGTTCAAGGTAAACATTGGGCTGATAATCACTTACATAGTAAACTTTTAGGGGAGGAAAGGTAGTTAGAATAATTAGGGACAATTTGTGGCTCCTTCTTGGATGGGCCCTGGGAGGTGGAGGAATGACCAAGGCAAGGGATGTTTGGGCATGCTAATTTTACACCTAACACCAACCTCCAAGGAATCACCTCAAAACATTTATGTTATCTCATGCACTTCAAAAACAAATCTTTGATATGACAAAACATTATTTTCATGCCAGAACATAGAGGTGAAACTAGGTGTTAGTAGCAAATATGTGACATAATTCGGTAAAGACTTGATTTTGTTGGGAATTAATTTTTGTTTTAGCCCCTATTTCACTCCCTTCTTCGTGCTAACCTACATAGAATTAATAGGATGACTACCGTAGTACGTAGGCTGATTATGCAATAATCACTTACTTTTTGGAATTGCCAAAATTCTGAAGAATGCATGCCGTCCATGCCAAAAATCTGAATGAAGCTCTCAAGCACAATGAGTTATCTGTAAAGTAACCCTGTCTTCACCCTGTCTTTGGGCCTCCTTTCACCCCCTATCCCCTCTTTCAGTGGTTTCCACGAAGTAAAGACATTTTAATAAATCTCAGTATGAAATGCTCAAACTCAGCATTTAATGCACGAGGTCCAAGACTAGTTATAGTAGTTGTACAGTTAGGAGAAGTGAAAATATATGTAGCAGCAGTGGAGGCGCTCAGGAAAAATGAAAGATAGGATGAAACTCAGTTTACCACCAAAATTGATGGTTTTCTGAGTTTCATACCCCGTTGAATGCTAATGTACTTTTTTGCAGGTTTTTTTCTGAATCTCACCCTGTGTATGACCAAACTCAGGGTTCTGGTGCTGTGTTTTTCTTACTTTATGGATAACTCTAAGAGCTTCATAATTTCATATAATACCAAATTGTAAGTCATTATTATTATTACTCCCAAACATAACTGACAAACAAATAATAATTTTTAGGACCCTTGCAAGTTGCTGCCAAATCAACCTAGTATTAGGAGTAGTGGGGGAAATATAGGTACACCAATTTGTTAGACCTGTTGCAATGGCCCTGGAATGGGCACAATTGTTTCAGTCACTAGTGTAAATGCAAAACCCTAAACCTTCTAATGCTGGGCCATAGTAAACCAGCACCTACCAGAGCACCCATACAACAACAGTCTGCAGACATGAACACTCACTCTTTATCATATTACTGTCTCATAGCTAACCGCATATAAACCTCCCTGTGGTTAGCTATGTACTCATGATCCACATGTATGTACCTATTCAGTAGGCATTAAGGAGCATTACCAACTTACCTACCTACATAGGAACCTACTTACATTCCGTTTCAACTTGCATGATGATACTTACCCAATTACATTAAGCAGTTACCTCGGCAGTGTGAGGTGGAAGTAGGACGGTGTACAAGAGAAGTTACCAAGCTTGGTAACTCAGTTGTGGTTCATCCCCAACTGAGTCATAATAATGGGTTCCCCATGGATGTTGCACCAGTTGGTGCTGGCTCTGTTATGGTGTTGTTAACTAGACTCCAGACTTTAACCTCAGGTGAGAGTTATTCCATGGCGTCCATGCTTTCCATGCTTTTCACTTGCTCCACACTGTGTTCCAACAGTAGCGTACCTGCCATTACGGCAGGGAGCGGGCAGGGTTTGGCTGTGTGGGCTCAGCCACTGGCAAGTTACGGACCAGAATCAGCTAAACCCTGCCAGCTCCCTGGTATGAAGTGGGAGGCATAGACATTTCAGCCAGTCCTTCTAGTCTTCAACCAGTGGCCATCTTGATGGCCAGAGTGAACCAGCACCTGGGAGCTCACCATGAAGGTTCATGGTCAGTGGTCAGGAAACAATTTTCTGTTGATTTCTAGTTCCTTTTAGCTAACTACGGTGGTTAGCTCAGTTGCAGTACTTAGAGCGTCTCCACTGGTGCTCGGTATGTCACTCTGGATAATAAAATTAAATGTCTAAGTTTAGCTGTGTGTTTTTTGGGCAACCCCACCAACAAAACTGTAACTCGAACTGCATATATGTGGGGACTACTAATAGCAAACCACCTGGACCAATCATTATGATCGACCAATCACAAATACTGAGCTGCAGTTAAGTCCAATTTATTACACTCTTTTTGGAGGTGCACAACTGTGTTGCGCCTTTTACCAGCCACGGCAAGCTACACAAATTTGGTGCAGAAAAACCCATTTCCTGAGCTAAACCGGCACATTTTGATTTTTTCGCAATAAGTCTGGAGTCACATACTGAGCACGTTGGAGATGCTCTTACTACCTACTTACTCGCAACCTGCAAATGCTAGCCACTGATGATGTTCCAGGCCTTCAGGTTCTTTCTCATGCCTTTTATGTGTGGGTCAGAGTTCACAAAGCTCAATGTTAACATTCCAAGGCTTTGCTAATTCTAAAGTTGTCACATGATGCCAGATATGCAGAAACAAGGATGCAGTTCCACAGATCTGGGAGGATGTACAACCACGAAAAGGGTAAATAACTTCTTCATCACATGGAG
>Ga0116229_10002742_pt1 | contig 28667 bp, 16 predicted proteins | sample S1TSphgellanicum_3_FD_87313 | JGI IMG/M metagenome (GOLD analysis project Ga0116229, IMG submission 87313) | Host-associated microbial communities from peat moss isolated from Minnesota, USA - S1T2_Fc - Sphagnum magellanicum MG | ecosystem: Host-associated > Plants > Peat moss > Unclassified...
AAATATTAGACTTTATTTTGTTGTGTCTTAATTTATGTTCAATTACTTTTCAAGCAAGACAGCTAATAAATCATAAACCAGAGTCTCCTGAACACAAGACATTTACCATGGTTAGAAGCGACCTTAAAAAATACTCAGAAGTGTTTACCAATGTTAGCCGAGTGGAACCAAGTGGAACCACGATTTTATTTTAGGGTTAAACCCTAAACCCACTGGTTTTTGGTTTTTACCGTGGTACCAGTGCAGTTGCTGACAAGCTTCCATTTAACCGGCCGGTTCTTTCTAATACGTAGAACACCCACCTTAAAAGGACCAAAAAAGCCAATTGGGGTGAGAGAGGCTCGAACTCTCGACCTCAGGATTTCTCGTTAGCTATGAGACCTACGCGCTAGCCAACTGCGCCACCACCCCAAGTTGTTACTGCTAGATGATGATTAATTATTTAGTCGTTTTCATTGCATATTAGTTCATCCATTAAAACATTGTGCGCTGATTTTCACATTTTGTTCTGCTGTTGACATCAGTAAAAAAAAATTCTGGCGAAATTTCGCTATTTTTCAACAAAGAAATTGCTTCTTTTATTTTTGAAATTTTGTTTCCAATGTAAGTTTGATTAATTTTGCTAATGCTTTTATTAAATTTCACCAATTTTCTTAATGGGTTCTTCAAATCCCCATGAAAAAGCCCATTATTTGGCTTAATGTGGATGTCACATCCCAACATTTAAAGCTTATGTTTCTTTTGCATGGATCTTCCATTTTTGTAAGATTTTATTTTATTTTTTATTTTTTTTGTTGGGTCTTTATGTGAAGTAATGTGCTTAGTCAAGGGAATCACCAAAAGTGGGTTTGCATGAGATAGTAATGCCTTCCTCCTTGGGCATTATGCTACACAAACCTCTATTATCACATGAGTGATAAGCATATCACAATTGCTCATTATTCCATATAACAACATATTGACTACTAATGTTGTACAATTATGCACATTGCTTTTCAATTGCATTTTTATCAAGGGGAAGGAAATGGAGTTTATGTGTTTTGGGGGGTTCAAAATTTGCACACTATTCATACACTAATGTTTTAAAGTTCATTTGGAAGTATTCACATGGGTCCATATATCACATGCTTGAATTATTATTATTTTCCTTGAATTCATTCTCAATCTTTCATGCTCAAATTCACCACATCACATCCTTGAAATGTCACAATGATACAATGGGCATCACCCTCAACAAAGATTGAGAAAGGAATATCTTCCTTTATTGAAATTTCTTATGAATTGTTTCATACTACCATGGGTTTCTTTTTGTCAGATGATAGATGGACTTTGCGTTAGTTCTCATGTTACAAAAAAACACGCAATGAATTCCCATGATCAAAATTACGTGAAGAACAATTTGTGATCCTTGACAAAAAGCAAAAAATGCTAAAAGATTTTTCAAATGGTGGATTTTCCAACAACAAATAGTCATGTGTATAGATGAAATAGGTGAGAATTACAATTTGTGGGAACCATGTAAAAACACTCAACAAAATACCCACCATCTAAAAAGGATTTGTAAACCTTCTTGGAGCAATCCATGGGTGAAAGTTTAGTGAGAGAAAATATTTTCACCTTTTATATCAATGGTTTCGTCACACCACCACCATCGCAAGTGATTTGCAAAACTCCAACCCTCGGCCATTGACCAAAATTTACTTGTGTCTATTGCATATCAATGCACAAGTACCTACAAGCAAAAGGTGTAAGCATACACACAAACCAAATGGAAGGGAACTATGACCAAGGAATTGTGAGAAGGGAGGGATTAGTAGTTCTAACTTTCCAACAACAAACAATTCAACTTCATACTTTGAAGGAGGGTTGTCAAGGAGTGTTTCCAAAAGTAAGGTAGTGAAGGGTGCTAGCAATAATAATATAAGTATTTGATTTGGAAGAATGGCTTATGAATGAAAGCACCCTTGCATTTATCTATTCGAATCAAACTACCATAGTTTATTATTGAATCCTTCATGCACAACAAACATCCATAACAAAACAAGTGCCTCATCGCATAATGGGTTTGCCATTTTAAATGACACCCATAACTTAAGATGATAAATATTCAACATAGTAAATTGGAAACACATGGTGGTTAACATGGTGAAACCTTCTCAAGTGGATCCTTTTGTTATGCCAAAAATGTTTCTATAGTGGACTCCACATGATCCTAGAATGAATGTAAGGACACCAACTTTGGCCCATTTCAGGGTACATCACATTGTTTCTACCAAGGGTAGAGCCTAAAAGAAATCATTTTTGAAGGAGAGCCCTTGCATCTATTTATTTGTAAATCAAATTACCATAGTTTATTAGCTATGCCCATAGGAAAAAAACTACACATCTATGCAGGATTTGGATTTGGGGATAAAATTTTAACTCACTCATTGGCCAATGTGGAAATGACAAATGTTCACAAAATGAAAGTTTTCACATGGATGTAACTTTCCATGTTTGGGTGGATGTAAACCTAAATACATTAGGTTTTTAGGTAGTTGAATGTTGTAGGTTTTGATAATCATCGCAAAAGCTGAAAGGATTCTCTTCTTCAACCAAGCTTTTTGCTATTGGAAATACAACTATGGTTGGATTCATCATACAAAGATGTTGCTATTGCTACTACTCTTCCTGCTCCACCACTATTATGTCCTGCATGGTCCTCTTCTATCCTTTCCACCTTCACCTTGTCCTCTCCAAGATCCTTTCTTTTGTTTGGTTCTTTGGAACTACAAAAGTTTACAACAGTTTGGAAGAACTTTCAAAGATCTAGGTTGTGCATTTGCAGTCTTCCCCCTCCTAAACTCAACCTAGAGCCTTGTCTCGTTGTTATGTACCTATATAAACACATTAGAAACAAAAGAGCAAAGGTGAATCAATGGCTAGCTATTGCTTTTCTTGCGTGATTTTAGTTTCCACGACAATTTTTTCCATTGCCAACAATCCTCGCATGTATGTGTTGATCCACTATTTTGTCTTTCTTTGTCACTATGTGTGTGTGTCTTTGCGTGTGTTTGTGTTCTTGTACCATAAAAGACCAGAGTTGCTTTTCCTTGCATGATGTTGGGATTGATTTTTTGCTTGCATCCATAGTGATGGCAATCCTTGTAACAAGTTTGCAAATAATCCTTCTTGTAGCAATCCTTGCAAAGAATTCTTTTGTAGTAATCCTTACAAAGATTTATTAGCAATCTTTGGAAGGATCTTCCTCGTGGTTGTGATATGTATTTCTTTGGATTCAAGTTTTTTATGCAAAGAAAGAGGAGATATTACTATGTGGTGACTATCAAATCTCATTCATTGTTGTGAAAGAATTTGGTCTTGTTCATGTTTTTTGCATGATAATTTTTTCCTTCTATCCATGCTAAGTTGTTGATGCCTATTGCATCTCTAGTTTTCTTTTGGCCTAATGTTGTACTATTGTTGATCTGATGAGATGTTGGTTGGTCTGAATTATTGTGGATTCAAACATGATTTGCTCTTTTGGTGTTGTGAATCCAATGATTTAGCCTTATCCACAGTTGTTTCGAAACAACAACAACAACTTCCAAGGACAATCCACTTATTGTTTTTTCAATAACTTGAATTTATAGCTTGTACACAAAAAATAGCATTTTTCAGTTCACAACATGGCTTCAACAGGAATGGTTAGGTACAATGTCATTACTACTACAATTGAAGTTGCTTCATGATCTAATTTCATTCATGGGTATGTGCAAGTATTGATTTTGAAATTCACAGAGATAGGTATGTGAGAGACATGATAGATCAATATACAAAAGGGGTTATTTCTTGGTTCTTACGTCGGCTACCTCTCTGTGAATTACATCTCACTCCAACAAATATCCTTTGTAAATATGTACCTCTTTCTTCTTGGGTTTAAAGAAATAAATAAATAATAATGCATCAAAAGAGGTTTTTTGTGCATGCATTCAATGCAAACTATTGCCAATTCCCCATGTTGTCATGTGTATTATTTTCTACACGTAATCTGTTACATTTCAAAATTCTTATGTTGTAAAAAAGGCATTGTGGTGATGAAAAATTTCTCTAAAGTGGGCCAAAAATTAATTTTGTTTGTTTTTTTGTTATGGGTGGTTCATAGAATAATCAAATTGTGTATTATAACGTGTTGTGGTTATCTTGTTGTTTGAAAGTTGATGAAGTTAGTGGGGAAATAGTCATGGTAGCAACATTCATGGTGAAGGTGATATAGCCTACTGCTTTGTGAATGATGCTCACAAGGTTATGACCATATCTTACTCTTGCAAGAACTAACAAAACAGTTAATTTCAACCTGTTGTTTGTTGAGTTTTTTTTTTGCAATCTCATATATATATATATTGTGTGTGTGTGTGTGTGTGTGTGTTTTTTTTTGTTTTCTCTGGTTTTTGTGGGAAGAGGCTATTATTGACTATCAATGATATCTGTGATGGGATTTTGGAACTTAAAAAACATGTTGGGTTGTGGGGGAGGGCTGATTTGTAGCTATGTGAACTCCCATGACCTCAACTCTAAGTCAGAATGCCCTTTTTTATTTTTATGGCACAACCAAGTGTATGACCCCTTTGTTGCACATTTAGTCCATGCTTTTGAGTTGTGCTATGTGTAGGTTACATGTCTTTAACAAATCTTATTCTATATGTATTTATGTTAGTAGTAGTTCAACAATGGTCCATGTATTGTCTTGATTTTTTATTATTATCTTCAAGATTTTATAAGCCTCATTTTTGCTTGTTAGTAATGATGAAACCATGTGACCCAACTTGGATGTGGCAGAAATTGGTTAGGCAATCATTTTTCTTTTGAAAATCTTGAATTTCGTGGTATCTAGATACAACAATTTGGCATGACCTGAGCAGAATTCTGGTGTTAGAATTCACGTACCGTGTCAACCTATATGTGCAACAACCCATTTCTAAATATATTACAACCTTACTTTAGCTTCAAGGGTTTAAAACAAATAAAAAACTTGTGGGGATGTTTATGTGAGTGGATTGTTTTATAATGTTCTCTGCCCATATGCACAACGTGTTTGGATTAGAATTTTCAATTTTCAGTATTCAAACATTTTAGTTTTTAGTTTTTAATATTCAGACATTTCAATTTTCAAATTTTTAAATTCCAAACGTTTCACATAGAAATTTCAATTTTCAATTTTCACCTTTAAGTATTCACACATCCGAATTTAGACAGTTCAGTTTTCAAATTTTCAAATTCCAAACATTTCACATACAAATTTCAATTTTCAATTTCAAGCTTTTAATATTCACACATCAGAATTCAAATGTTTTATTTTTCAAAATTTTAGATTCCAAACATTCCATATATTGGAATACCTTGGCAAGTTTGGCACATGCCTCCCAAACAATTAATTAATTTTGAATATTCAATTTTGAAAAGTAAAATACTCGTAAAGATTTTTTATTTTATTTTTCCTTCCTAAGGAGTTGCCCTTTGGAATAAAATATTGATCATGGTCATATAACATTGGGTAGAGCCATTATGCGATGAATTGCTTGTTTCTAAATCCTCAATGCACAACAACAAATCCATAACAAAAACAAATGGCTTGTACCATAATGGCTTTGCCCTTTAAATGACATCCAAAAGGATGACAATCTTATATAATAATTCACTACGTACATTAGTCTATCTGAAGGGGGTTTTGAGGGGTGGGGGAGGGAGAGGCCGGTGAAGCAGCGGGCGACCGGTGTCAGTCTGTGACGGGGGTTGGACCACCACGGTTTTCGTGTACAAACCATCTTCACAAAGCATTGGAACCGTCCGAAGGGTAGGAATGACAGTCAAATCGCATCCTTCTCCCACCGCACCAGAGGCGAATATAAAAACTTTCCCCTCCCCTCCCCCCCCCCCAACTACCGAAAGAATTGACGATTATATAGAGAAACGTGTTTTCGAAAATTTCCAAAACTTTCGGGAGCCAAGGTTCAAAATGTCAAAACCGGGGTTTTGGGTTTTCTCACATCGGGTAAGGGAGTAAATACTAAGACTGATAATCTAAGGGTACACACGACTAGTTCTAATACCCACACAACGTCGGTCGGGACCACTACGCGTGTTCGGGGTGACTGGAGTGGCATAGCCATGGGTGTCCGAAGGTCACAGGTACCACTAGTTTTACCTATTCAACATAAATTGAAAACACATGGTGGTTAACATGGCGGCCAGCCAAAGTGGATCCAGATTCTAGGGTTTTAGGGTTCCAGAGCTCCAATGGTTTTAGGGTTTTAGAGAGGGCTGAGTAGTTTGTAAACTCCGTGGTGATGGCGATGGATGGAGTTGCTCCAGCAGTAGCAGGAGCGCTCAACAACAAATCCCACGAGAATATGAAGAAGAAGAAGAAGAAGAAGCGTAAGCAGCAGGAGCAGAAGGAGGAAGAAGCTACAGAACCAGCTTCTTCGCATCGTCGGATTCTCAAGTTCAAGCTTCTCGACGCCGAAAATGACGCATTGAAAGCTCCAGACGGGGAGAGGAAGAAGCGACGCAAGACGAGAGATGAAGCTCTACAGGTAGAAAAAGACTGCTTGAGTGCTCTACCACATGAGAAGAAGAAGAAGGTTAAAGAGAAGAAGTGCGAGCAAGAGGATGATCACTTCACAGACGCGATTGCCGTTGCGGTGACTGCGCAATCCGTGCTTGTCCACGCAGAAAACGGATCCGTGAGCGGTCCACACAGGGACAAGAAGCGACGTAAAGAAGACAGCCATACTCCTCCTCCTCTTCCTCCTTCAACGCCGCGATCTTCCCAAGATTCACCCCTGCACACGGCAGCTGAAGCTGAAACTGGAGGTGCCGGCGATGGCGCAGCCACATCCTCCAGGTACACAGTTAGCATTGCAGTTGCCGGCTCCATCATCGACAATGCCCAGTCCTTTGCACTCGCAACCAGGGTTTGTCACCTTCCACCATCTCTGTCTCCCTCTGTTTCTGTGCACACTCTCATCTTAGATTCTTCTCAGAGGCCTGAACACTGAGACAATCCTACCTGGGCGTTTGCAGCTGGCAGGACAGATTGCACGAGCTGCAGCAATTTTCACAGTTGATGAGGTAGCCAGATTTCTATCTATCTTATCTTAAGGTGCTTGGGACTTTGCAACTACATTGCATTATTCTTTTCCTTGAAGGAGAGAGAGAGAGCTGGATTGTTGCAAATGAGATCATCAGGTCAGGTGGGTGCTGGTGGTGGTGGTGGTGATGGGGTGATTCTCTCTTTCTCTCTCTGCACACCAGATTGTTGTGTTTGATGATGGTGTGGAAGGCAGTAGTAATAAGCCACCAAAATGGAGTGAAGATGGATCCGAGAGTTGTGGGCTTTTCCTTTCACGCATTTTGAAGTACATGGAGACTCCACAATATCTTCGCCATGCCTTGATCCCCAAGCACAATGGCCTCCAATTTGCTGTAAGCAAAATTCTTCTTCTTCTGTGTTCAGTTTTTCTCATTAAGTGCAACACCCAAATTCATGTTCATAGTGTTTGTCAGATTGCCTATGCTGCAGGGGGGTCTGCCACCTTTGGATGTGCCACATCAAGCTCGCAGGCATGAATGGCTACCATACCGAGAAGGTGTGAAAGTGTGCAACTCTCTTTGGTCTTAAAAAATTTCTCCTCTTCTTCTATCTGTACTGTTCCACCTGCTGTTGTTCCCTCTCTCTTTGTCTCTTTTCTCTGCTTTGTTGAATCCAGGCATCACATTGGTGACTGCTGTTTGACCTGACCAGTGAAGGCTTTGCTAATCTGCAGGTGTGGTGACAGACAGGGTACCACCAGCTGGTGGTGGCAGTTGTGTTAATGTCGGCCTATATCAGGTATTCTCACATTTAAACTAGTGGGAGAAGATTTCCATGCTGCAGTTTGTGGACTATTCATCTCTCATACATCTCAGAAACAGTGGTTGTGGACACAAAATAGCTGTACAAGCAATATTTTTCTCCCCCCCCCCTTCCCCTTCCCCTTCTCTGTCTCTGTCTGTCTCTGTCTCTCTTGCTTCTCTGGTTTGGAATTCTGAATGAAATGTTAGCATAAGTGAATGCAGGATGTAGTAATACAGCAATCCTTGAAACCAGGTGCACGTGTAACTGTGGCCATGGGCTCCACACGTCCAGAACATGGTTAGTTCATTTGTAACACTTTTCTGGCCCTCTTGTTTGGTGTCAAGTTTGTGAATAGAAATGGGTATATGATTTGTGTGCTTGTTTCTTTTGAGGGATGGAACATTGCATTTGTTGAGCAGGGGAAGTGAGGGTCCTGGAGGTGGTCCCACCAGAGGAGCCCAGAGAGAAGGCAGGTCTATATTGGGGCTACACTGTGCGCCACACATCTTGCTTGAGTGCTGTCTTCACAGACTGCCCTTTCATGGTGTGTTGAGCCTCTCTTGCATGTCACAGTTTAGGTGCATGTTGGACACCTGCAGATCTTTGAATTTTGAATCATCCAGAGTAGAGTATTGATTTCTTTATCTCCTTGGCTCCTGTAGCACCTTTTGCATGCAAGTCAACATAAGTTTCTGAAGGTGCAGAGCATGTCTCAGAAGTTTCTAAACAAAGAAGAGCCATCCAAGTGCATGGTGAGCAGAAGCAAGTGCAGAAAATGGGTTTGAGAGAAGTATGCTGTAAATCTCACACTGCACTGAGTATTCCTGGACTGCAGGGTGGGTATGATTACATTATTGGAACATCAGAGCATGGACAGAAAATCAGAGCTGCTGAGTTTACTATACCTAAGTTCAAGTGAGTAAATGCTGTGCACTTCAGATCTCACCACAGGTGTTGCTGACATCAGTCAGCATGGTGAGCAGGTTGTTGTTTATGGGGTTTTTATTTTGTGTATGTATTTTGCTAAATTTGCAACAGTAACTTGAGTCAATCTAGCTACTAAAAGGAAGAGGATGCTATCAGAATTCATGGGTTCAGAGATATGGATCTGCTGGTCCGAGCATCCAAGATGAACAATTGGGTTGTGGAACAAGTCTCTGCCGTGGAGGATTGGCTGAGGGCTACACATGTCCCAACATTTTGCATTAGTCATGTCTGTGTTGTTCATTGCAGACTGATAGATACATCAGGTCAGAGACCTGGATAAGGACACAGATGCTTTCTTGACAGAAGCCTGAGCATTACTTTCATACATGATGTAGGAACCAAAGCGTTCTTTTCAGTTTACAGTGGTGTGCACATCACTGCAGGCACCTGCTAATAGTCTTTGGAGGAGTTGCAGGCTTAGAGGAGTCCAAAGAGTTGGACAAAACAATCAAGGTATTCCCTTTTCGACTTAGTATCATTAAGTGCTGTGACCCAGACGAGATTGTGTCCAATCAGATTGCCTTCAGCTCTTTTGAACAGTAAGAAGATCAAGCTCCTGAAGAAATGTCTGGACTGTGTTTCAAACAGAAATGGTTTTGAGCAATATAGATTCAGATTACCATGTCCACATGGTATCAATTTTGGAGACTCAAGTTCCTAACTTCATTGTGCATGTGGTCAAGGTGGCAGATGTGGCATCTTTATTTGACATTTATCTCAACACCTGTCCAGGACAGGGCAGCCGCACAATCCGCACTGAGGTGAATGTTACTATCTTCAATTGATTTCAGCAAGATATATTATGTGGTTTGATGACATTGCTCGCAATGTGTTCTTATCCATCAAACTCCTCCTCAAACATGGTTTTCCATTGATGTGACAAACACAGGATATGAACTAGTGAATTGTTGGCATGTCTGTAGGAAGCAGTGCTCATATCTTTGCAGTATCTTCAAGATCCAATTATGCGTGCTCTTGACCTGCCGTTCCCTCCATGAGTACCATTTACCAACGTAAGTCAGAGAAATCATACACATGTAGTGTAGTTACACATGTTGCAGGCAATCATCACCATTGTTTCTGTCACAAAATGTAAAGAATTTGAGTAGTTTATGACTCTCCACTTTTTCTCAAGGTTGATGCAAGAGATGAAGAGAGTAATTAGACTGAGGAGGACAAGCACAAGACAAGATGACATCACATCAGCTTTACAATGTAGGTCTGATGGGATTCGGGAGGTATAGTACTGATGTCTGCAGAGAGCTTATAATGAATTGCACAAAATCTAACAGTTGCATCATTATCAGTTGGTTTTTTTGGGTGATTTTTTGCCATTTGGTAAAAAACAAAAAAAGCAAGTGCAACGTCTACAAAGTAAGTAAGAGGAATTAGCCAAATTCTGGCAACTTTGGTGCATTGTTTCCACAAAAATTCTTTTGCATGAGTCACACTAGATTCTTTTTTGTCAACCAGTTGCAGAAATTCAACCAATAACCTTTTTTTTTTTTAAATGTTGGCTGGTATTTTTCTTGAAAAGGAAGAAAAATTAAAAATTCCCAACTTTTGGTTTTGTGGGAATCAGAGGTAGGACTTTCCAAATCTTTGAGGTGAAAGGGACTAAAGGATTGTGCTCCCACTCTCTGACCTTATTTTAGTTCTTATTGTACTTAAAAGTAACCCTTTTCATGTTCCCATATGTTCTCAAATCATGTTTGTGTCCTTAATAGGTCTACAATTGTTCTTAGTCTGTTCATTATGATGTTCCTATTGTTTTTTGTTTTCATTGCTCATGCTTTCATAGATTTATTTGTTGAATTATTGCAATGTTTGATCTACTAAGATTGAAATACTTTTTGGGTATGGTGAAGAGTAGGGTGAAAAAACATTTTTGTATCATGAATTTCCCAACCGTAAAAAGACACAACTTTCTCCCTTTGAGTTAGTTTTTCATATAGAACTAATTATGTTGGATATGTCAACAACTTTGAAATAGAAAGAATATGTCATATTTATGCAATTTTTAGGATTCAAGCATTGTACATGGGCCATTGATCTACCCCAAAAGAGTATAAAATTTTGACCTCCCCCTTCTCTATCCTTACCCCAAAACTCTTGAACATCCTATGGATGTGGTTTTGTCATTGTGAACCTTGACAAAACTCATTGACCTAATTGGTTATGTATGCAATGAATCATGTAGTTGTGATTTGTGTGTCTTGTGGAATTGTGAGTGTGGAAATGCATGGATTGATGTTGTAAGTTTAACCTTGGGCTTGTGATCAAGGTTAAGGGCATGAGAGAGGATGCAAGTTGGGAAAATGTTTAACAACTTACACACATTGTCACAAGTGCTAGAAAGTGCAAAAGAGGTGAGACTCAAACATTCTTAAATGTGAAATTGCACTTTTGGAATTGAAATCTTGGAATGTCTTGAATCTTTGAGACAAAAGTGAAAATAATAAAGCTTGTTCACTTTGGGCCTATTTTATACAATTGAAAAGTTCTTGAAATGTAAATATCAAAAATGGGCTTACATTGAAGATCTAAATATCATGTTATGACTAAAAGAGTTGTTGAATGCCAAACTCCCAACTGCTAAAACTAACAAAATAAAATCAAATGAGCTTTTATTGAAATGTTCAATATGTCATTAGAAAATTCTCTTGAAGGATTATAACATTTCCCTTTGAAATAAATTAATTGAAAAATTTATGTGCAAGTTATAAGCCAACAATGTAGTAGGATTGATAATTTGATAATTTTGGGAGTTTTCAAGATTCCTGAGAATTTTAACTATTCAAATGGACTCTTCACCACCAATCATAAAATATACTATTTGGAAGGATGTGGTGCTTCCTCCCAAAGGTTCAAGTTGTTTGAATCAAATAAGTTTAGGTTACCTACATCACTAAATTTTCACATCATTTGATTTCAACTTGTGTTAACCAACTTGTTTCATTTGTGAAGGTTAAGTTGTATGTAAATTCACACTAATATTTTCATTCTAGTGCCATCTTGACGTTCTTGCATGCCCTTATAACCCTCAAGTGAATGGAACTAAAAAATCCACCTTGGTGTCATAGATGGTATCTCTAGCATTATCACCAACATATCATCCCCAACATCATTTCCAACATCATCATAAATATATGAAATTCATCCATCAACATCCTTTTTTCATCCACAATAGTTGAAATTCATCTTTTTTCATTTTTTTCATCCATAACATGTAGTTAATTTATATTTGACTTTTAATTAACTTATAATTAATTTGTAGTTAACTTACAATTTAATTTATAATTAACATGATCAACAACATAATGTCATTCTCAAGCCCAAACATCTTTGACATCAAACATTATGAATAATTCTTAAAGACAAAAACCATTATTTGTCATAATCATGATATTTTGGGGAAATATCCCCTTGAAATTGGCATCAAAGGTTAATTGAGGAATTAAAATCAAGTTCAAAGCTTTTCCAATGATGATGATATGTTTGAATTTTGAAATGGTTTGCTATATCATGATGGGTTATTATTTATACTTAATGGCCCTATTTAATTCAAAGTTTTCCATGTTAACCATGATGCATTGGTTATAAGTACCATTTTGAATTCAACGAGACCGTGGAGTTTATATCTCGATATTATTAATGGCAACACCTTTGGAAGTATGTCAAGGAGTTTGATGAATCATGTGATGTTTATGCATGAACAAATAATTCTTGTCATTGCCTACATGGGCTCTTCCAACCACGACCAATCCTTGCATTGTTGTGATTTTCAATTTTGATGGACTTCATCACAAATCTTTCACCTTATAATTCATAAAATTCCATTTTGGTGGCGGTGGATCATTTGATGAGAATAGTTCATTTCAATGAATTGATGAAATAACTTGGTGAAATATTTGATGGTGAAAAGAACATTTCAAATGACTGGTGAAAGAACATCCAAATTAATTTTTTATCATGTTTTTTGATATCATTGCCTCCCTAAGGTTATCCTTTTTAATCATGGACCTCAATTTACATTCAAGTTTTGGAGAATAATCTTTGAGCTTATATGCATGAAAATGAAGCTATCATCAATTTCCACCCTTAGATAGATGGGCAAATAGAACATGTCAATCAACTCTTCAATGCATAACCAATTATCATTAAGACAATCGGTCAATCTTTTTACCTACGATAAGGTTCGCATATAACAACACAACACATTGATTACAAATCAAACACCTTTCTTTGCAAATCATGATTTACACCTTAATTTAACATTCAAGGTGCGAACAAGATTATGAAACATGTAGCCAAAAATAAGGCCTTGTGGTTGGAAGGCATTTGAACACAACTTGTGTCTAACCTTGAAAATGTGTGAAGGCAATATAAAGAAAATGTTGATGAACATTATAAGGAAATAACTAAACTTCAAGGTTAAAAACTGAGTTTGGCTTCAATGGCAAAATATCAAGACAACATGACATTTGGAAAAATTGGATTATCAAATATTTGGTGCACTTACCATCAACAAATAAGTAAATCATGTGGCTTTTTAATTCAAGCTTCCAAACTTTGTGAAAATTCATCTTGTGTTTCATTTTTAATTATTAAAACCCTACCTTGTGTCCACCATCCCAAGAAAAGTTCTTAAATCGCCTCCACCTATTGAAATCAACAACAAACATGAATACAAAGCGAAGGAATTTTTTAATTTTAGGTTGTCAAATCAACAATTGCGATATGTCGTCCATTAATGAAGTTATGACATTAGTGAACAATGGGAGCCAACTCAACATCTTTCAAATGGCCTCAACAATATTTTAAAAATTCAATGGAGATATCCAAACAAGTTTAAGGTCGTTCCTCTTGGAACTCATTAATAAAAAAAGGAAGTGATGTTAAAGATGACATCCTTAGCATCATCACCATCATCATGGCCAACATCATCATGAATGGATGAAATTCATCCATCATCATCCATTTTTCATCCATAACCTATAATTAACATGTAATTAACTTATAATTAAGTTTTAATTAGCTTCTAATTTATTTATAGTTTAGGAAGATTTTGAAAAAGGTTCTTCAAATATTGGGCACATGGAAATTTTCATGGGGGTTATTTTTAGCTAGGTCCCCAAAAGGGTATAAATAGAGGTAAGACATTGCATTACTTTCAATTTGTTCAACATTAATATGAGGTACAATCTTTCACCACGATCTTCTTCACTTCATTTCATATTTTCACATGTCATCAAGGTAAAATTTTGTTTGAACTTTTGACTTATATACTTTGTGTTTTTTTTCAGATTTTCATATTCTATGTTTAAAATTATATTTAAACCTTTTTTTTTCATATTTTGCATTGATTTTTGTGTACCTTGGAAATAATTTTGCTTTCATAGTTTTTGTCCCCATCCATGACACCATGTATTTCTATTTTTGGCTCTTATATTCATTTCAAGGAATTACCATTGATACCCTAAGGATTGGGATGAGCTTGGGTTTAAGGTCTAAGGTTGACTTGACCACTTGTTTCCTCCATGTTTTTAACTTGTTCACCTTTTGTTGAAGTAATATGCATATTCTGGACATTATTTAAGTATAACTTGCATATTTTCTATTGGTTGGAGATTTTTTGTCATTTAATTTGCTTAATGGAGGAAATTGTTATTTTCATCACCTTTGATATCTTAAGGTGGGAAGGGATTAGAGATTTGCAATAGAAAGTTTCAAATTTTTGTGGGTTGTTTGGCGTTTTTGAGTTGGGTGATATTCATGCCTTTCCATGTCCCTTGCAAAAAGGATTGGTGGTTGATGGAACTACAAAATTACAAGGATATGACCTATTGATGTTTAAATCCAAAATGGGTAAAATTTGATGTGCAAGTTCAATCACAAGCAAACCAAATTCACCAAAAAACCAAACATGTGCACTTGTGCATGCATGCACACACCATGATTTTTTTTACTTTGGTTCCCAAAACATCACCAATTTGTTTTAACACCCATGATAAAGGTGATCATTTGCACATCCCAACAATGAATAGTCCAAGAAATATGGAACAATGGGTCTCATAGATCCAAGATTTGAATGGATTCAAATGTGGATCCAATTATGGGAATTAAATTCATAATTGTATTGAACAATACATGCAAACAAAGCAATTTTTATTTTTAATTATTATAAATTCAATTTTTTTTGTTTGAAATGGTTTCAATGGTATCGTGTTCATGTTGTATTACAATTAAAATACCTCTTGCACAAGCGATGTATTGTGTTGATGAAATACTTGCTCCATGTAAAAGGAAAAAAAATTGAAATTGAACTCTTGAAACAACATTTGTTTCATAAAATTCAGCCAGGAAATGTCTAGATGTTGGATTTTTCTCAACTATTGTAACATGGTGTCTAACTACTTTTAACAATTAATTGATATCAATTCATTGTTGTTAAAAGCTTGTGCATGTAACATGGACCTACTCCCTGATTTTATGCAAACAATACAAGATATTGATGCATAAATGTGATATGTTTGATGTTTAATGTTAAAATGTTTTAATTGTGATTTTTTTGAAATGTATGAAAATGACATGTTATGACATAAGTGAGTTGAGAAGCTAATGAGGGCCCCTATAAAAAACAATGGATCTTATAATTGACAATCTTTTCACTTCTAATGTGCCTTTAAGAAAATTGACTATAGATGGATTATTGCATTTTATCACACCCAATCACATACCAATTATGATGCAAGGAAAATTCAAGGATTGCAAAGTATAAGCCAAATTATTCATAAGTCAACGATTTATCATTTAGATTAGTTTATATTTGAAGATTATTGAACCAAGTTTTTTGGTTCTTCTAATTTCAAATTTGCAACAACCAATGAACTAGCCAAACAAACTGGTATATTGATGTAGTTGTTGAAATCTAGGATAAAGTTGATGATTTTTTCCATGGCATTTATTGGACACCCCAACTTGTTGCCGTTCCGTGAATTCTCAAAGTGGTTTCATTGTCCTAGATTTTGTAGACTTCCCATTCACAATTCCATGCTTCAAGTTAGTATCGAAACACAACATGATAAACATAATTTCAAGTGAAATGATAATTTAAACATTTATACATGTGTGTGTAGACAATGAAACATCTTGACATAATTTTCAAGATTTGTTGGAGGCTACATCCAAACAATGTAGTGAACACCAACATATGATACAAGGAGGCTTGTGCTAATTCTAATTACTAATGTGATAGACTCAATTGCAATGGCATGCTCATGGTGGGATGTATTAAAATGGTTTAACCTAATCAAACAATGTGGGATATATATGGATAAGGATTAAATATGTAAAGTTGGCATAAAGTGGAATGGTTTAGTGGTCATATAACAAAGTTATTGTCATACCCAAACAGTGTTAGACGAAGAATTATGTGATAATAGAGTCTAGATCTATTGGGACACTCTATTTGCATGAATGGGAACCTACATAGTTGTAATGTTATGCAATTGCAAAGTTGAAGATTACAATATGGGTCTTATGTCAAAAGACTTATTTACATAAATCATTGTAAATGAGCGAAAAGGTTTGGTAATTTGTTATTGACTACACAAAGAAAAAGCAACCAAGAAAGGTGCAAAAAATGCCAATAATTGAGATGACCATCTTGTATGTAAAGGAAAAAAAATGGAACTCACAATAGTTCTTGGAGGATTGTAAACATTTTTCTGTGGTCTACTTCGATGAAGTTTGACTTGTTGAATGGTGTTAGAATGATCAACCTCACAAACCATCACAGTGGGTGCAAACCATGTAGACATGGTGGAGCTTTGACCTTGAGACACTACTGAATTTCTCCCAATGTTTAATTTGCTTCTATTGATAGTTGCAAGTTTTCCATCCAACCTTTCCAAAGATGCAAGAAGACTCATCTCTTCATCAGAACCTAACATACCACAATTTTTTTTACCATTATGCACATCATGATCGACTTTGATGTTACCAAGAGGTTGTGAATCTTCAAGAAGCTTCTTAGTAATATAATTGTGGACTGTGATAAAACTTGTGATTTGTTCATTTTTCAAAACATCTTGCAAATATACATATGGCATAGGGTTGTGAGGTTCAACCATCTCATGTGAAAATGGTTTGTTTTGTATTAACAAATTGTTAGAGTTTGCTCCTATGTGGTCCACATTGTGGATTTTTATTGAAGAAGGAGAACATAAAACATGTTCAAATAATTTTTGATGTTCAACAAGAAAATTAGCTTGTTGATTAGCTAATATTTTAGTAGTTGCAATATTGTATCTAGGATTTAAAGGCATGACATGCATGTTTTTTGAAAGGAATTTCCCTTCCTTTTGGCAATCAGTTATCCAATTTGCTTTTATAGCCTCGATTGGAGCCATCATGATTTGGTTAGCTTCTTCCCCTTTTGCATTATGTTTATTGATTTCATCCATTTGGTTTTCAACTTTTTTCATATCCATCTTCTCATTGACACTGATGAAGCTTGCACGAAAATCACATAAAACATTACTAATGTCTTCCACCAAAAGATTTTTTTTTAACACACCTTTGATACTACAAGTAGGCTCATTACATTTTTTAAGTTGTTGCCATGGAACTCTTGTCACTAAAGTACTAGGTTCCAACTTGTTGTTCTCAAAAGGAACAATTATATTGTACTCCTTACTAATTTGCACTTGCTTTGAAAGCCTCTCTGCCATCTTTTTCCTATCTTCTTTCAATATTATAACTTCATCATGTCCAAATGTGTTGGAGTTCACCATAGTAATCTCTTCGTGTTGTGTAGAACATTGGGTTATAAAATTTTGAAAATCCAAAGGTGTGAGCTTGCAATCTTCAAGACGATAATGAACATTGGTGACCTCTCTAATGAGCTTCTCTGTTTCATCTTTTGTCTTTAAAGATGCAAGAAATAATTCTTCAATTAAATAACTTGTTGTTTCTTCATTGTTGTGTTTGGTAGCAAAACATGTAGACTCAAAGGTTTTTGAAAAATTGAATGAAATTGGTGATGTAGATATTATTTCCAAACATGAACATGGAGTCACCTTTGGAACAATATTTTGGCTACAATTAATAGATGCAAATTGAAATTCACCAATATCTCCTTGGGGGTCATGGATTGTAGAGGCCACAATTGGGGAAAATATTGTAAATTCTTCACTTGTGTGTGATTTTGGCCTTGATTCCCTTGGAAGTTCCTTGATTGGTTTGTTTGAATTTGTTCCCTTTGTCCCTAGGACATCAAAGTTTTTTTGTTCTTCAAGTGTATGATGAGTTGTTGGTTTTTCCTTCCCAAGGTTTGACCAAGGCTCTGGAAGAGCAAAAGGGGTTGGGCTTGAATTTGCTTGCACCTTAGATCCAAAACATGCCTTCGAACTTTTGGCATTAAAGTCTTGGAACATTTCATGTTTTGAACAAATAAGTTGTTTATCATTAACTTTTTTGTCAATAAGGTGCTTATCTATTGTCAAGTCTTGAAGCTCCTCCTCCAATGAATTACTTTTGTTCCTTACATGATTTTGAGCAAATACATTTGTTTCATGAATAAAATGACCATGATTATATGTGACTTGAACTTTTCTAACATATTTATCACTACTACATATAATGATACAAATCTAATTAGTTTGTGTTAATTGTTATCTAGATCTTTGCAAGCATTATCTAACATTATTTTTGTCACTAGGTAGCATTATTGTTGTTGTTTTGCCTTCCCTAAGCCATGCCCTCATCCAAAATATCAAAGATACATACATATAAGAAGTGGCATGTGTAATACAAACAATCAATATGTTATTTACAAGAATGCTTACATGGGGTAGTGAGAGTTGAATTCTTGAAAATTCACCATAACATCATGAAGTGTGTGTTCTTGAATTTGGAATATGTTGTCATTTTGAAAATTTTCCTCGCCATTTAGTCTAGAGATTTTTGCATCAAGTTTTTTTTGTTGCAATTGGAGAACATCCTTTTGGTTTTGAAGGAAAGAATTATTCCAAGAAGGTTTGTTGGAAAGATCTTCTTTACCAATGTCTCTTCTTTGAATAAGAGATGTGTTCCAAGGAAGCTTTCTAGAAACCTCTCCTTTCCCATTGCCTTTAACCTTTTGGGATTTGAGTCCCTTGATGGTCTTGACATAGGGTTGGTATATTGAATAGATGTAAGCAGCCATATGTGCACGCTCTTTCTTCCTTTTGTCTAATATTTCTTTTGTGTTTTTCATCACATCTCGTTCCATTTGAGTTTTGAATCCTTGATACTTCCTATAACAAGACCCAAGTTTAAGAGGAAACAACTTAACTTTGAAACATAATGTGTTTTTTTGCTAAACAAAATCATAATTCTTCTAGATTAAAAATGTAAATTTTTTTAAGGAAACAAAAATGATTATACGTGCATGTTGTGAAAAACTAACTTGTGTCTCATGGCCGTGATTTTGGCATTGATGAGTTGTCGATGTTCCATACTTATCCTCAAGTCACAAATAACACCACCTTCAATCATGCTCTTGCACCCCATGTTATTTCTCTACAAATTTTGCTTCTTTCAATATTTAACAAATTTTTACAAGTGCAATATCTTGATAAAAATAAAATAGACTTCAAGTTCTTCATTGATTGTCAGACCATCCACACCTTGATTACAACTAAACTTGCTCGCATGTGTTTCATCAAAATACAACATGGAGCCAAAGTTCCATGATTTGATTGAAACATGGTCGATTTGAAGGATGGGCCAAACGTTGTGAATAAAAAATGTGGTATCAAACAAAAAAATGATTCGACAATTATTTGTGAAATGGTTTTCAAAACATATTATAATGAAAAAAAAAATGACAAACTCGTCCTCAAAATAAATTCACAAAATGTTTTAAAGTCTTCAAATTCTACATTTGTTCATAAAATAATTGCAATATTTTAGGTCAATCAAAAAAATTCAAATGTAATTCAATGTATAAAATTTGATATATCGTTTTCCAGATAAAACCCAAAATATACACTTGACCATTTGTCTTTGGGATTTTATGTCAATAAAAGAAGGTATTTGTCCCTTCATGATTTGTAGTTGGTGCACAATACAAGGCTCCAATAGTTTTTAAATGTGAAAATTGCTACAAGTTTCATTTAATTCCTTGTGTCATTTTTTCACTTCCCATTAGTGTTGCTCCCTACATGTGAGTAGGAGTTTTTTATATAACATTGTGAAAATTAATTCAGGACCTCCAACCTTTTTGAAGCTTATAGGTTGGGTTGTGAACTCTGAAAGTTCGTGAAATCCTTGGAAAACTTGATGCAATGTTTAAATGATATACACATGGACTTTTGGTGCATTATTCCAAAAAGGGGGAAAAAAACATTTTTGAAAAGCAAACTTGGACATGAAAGATTTGATAAGTTATGAAAATACCAAAATAATTGAACAAGAAGGAGAAAGAACATAAGTGCAAGGGATTATGTTTCCCTTGTCATCAAACAAGCCATTGATCCATCCAATGCCCAAAGCGACCTTACCAAGAAGTAATTTTTAACATAAACATCCTAAGGACAATAGAAGATGCAGATAGTGGTGGGGCCAATGAGAAAAAAATCCATTAGGGTGTTCAAAACCATTCTAGAAAAAATGATGGTGAAAATTTCCATTGCTATTTGCATACATGGAGTTGGGAGGTAGTAAACATTTTGGTGTTAATTGATCCATGTAGTATCGATAACCTAATGTTACAAAAATTTATGTCTGCTTTGAGATTATCCTTGCAAATGATGAAACCTTACAAGATCATGATGCATGACAAGCAAATCGAATATAGCACTAACCTTTGATTACAAAACATGATAGTTCCATTTTGAAGATTGGAAACACACACAGATTTTGAGATTTGGCATGGGAATGTTTATGATGTCATTTTGGGCATGCAATGGTTGGACCCAATGGCTACATCGATGGTGTGAAAATATGACTTCATATGTGGGACTAATTTAGATGAAACAATTTTTGAAATCACAAGTATGTAACCATTATCCAATGTTCCTTTATTGTTCACAAAACAATTAAATTCAAAAAAAATCTAAAGATGGATGTTAAATTATTCCTTGTTGGTGTCCAATGTCCGTGTGAATTTGTAGATGATAACGAATTCATGAAAACAAGTTGAATGGGGAAATGGAAAGTTTATTGTAAATATCATCTTGTTTAAATTGCCATCCAATAGGGAAACAAATCATGCAATTGAGTTTGTCTTGAATGTTGAATTGGTTTCAAGATCCCCTGTCCTCACTCATTTGCAAAAAAATGACAAATTGGAACAACAATTGAGTGACCTCCTTTAAAAAAGGGTAAATAAGACCAATGTTATTGATTAAAAAGAAAGACAAAACTTTTCGACTTTGTGTTGATTATAGGAGTTTGAATATGGTTAAATTATAATTTATTAAAAATTTGCATATAGTCCATCTAAATCCATTAACCCATAAATATTTTTTACCAAGGATAGATGATATTTTGTATATCTCCATGGTGTTAAGGTCTTTTCCAAGATAGACTTAAGAGTGGTTACCACTAGATTTGGATGAAGGAACAAAAAATCCATAAAACAACATTCACAACTAATTATGGTTGCTACAAGTTTGTAATGTTGCCATTTGGGCTCCAAAACACCCTACCCACTTTCACATGCCTTTTAAGCTCTTTGTTTTAAAAGTACATAGGAAAATTTGTACTCATGTTCCATCTAGATGACATATTTGTTTATTTCCAAGTATAGGGTAAAACACTTGGATCACTTAAAATTAATATTTGACATACTCAAATTCAATGAACTATTTTTTAAAATAAACAAATATGAATTTGTTGAAACCACTACCTAATGAAAAAAAACAAGGATTGAAATTGACCATGAGAGATTTGAAATACCTTACCACCCATCCTAGCTTAAGTAGGAGGCAATGTAAATGGGTGGAAAGGCTACAACAATTTGATTATGGATAGTAGATACACATTACACATATCGTAAGGATAATATTATAATTGATACCTTGTCTGGTCATTATTTGGAAAATGCCATCTCCATGGCAACAAACAATGCATGATGGAGGACATAAATAAGTATCATGTCCAAGATAAGGTTTAAACAACCTTATAAAAACTTGCAAAAAGAACATAGTTGTTATGAAAAATTCAAAAAGTACATGGTGTATGCATTGGATAAAAAAGTAAATTGTACTATGACATGAGGTTATGTATCCCTAGCTTGGAGGAATTTGATGTCAAAGTTCTTTACAATTGTCATGATATCCCAATAACAAGCCATCAAGGGTTTCATAAATCTATATGACCATGAAGAACTTTTTTTGTTCTAGTATGAAAAAGGATGTACAAGAATATGTGGAAAAGTATTTAATGTATTAGATATCCAAACACAAGTAGGTTAAGAGGCCATGGCTACTCAAACCATTAGGAGTTTTGAATAATTGGGAATCCATAAATATGGGATTACCTAGAAAACAAAGCAACCATGATAACACTTGTGTGCTTGTGGAAAGAAGGAAAAAGGTGTTGACACAAACAAACAATTGCATCGTTCAATTAACTACAATGTTAAAAAGAAAAAAACCTTTGCACGTGTTGTCATTGTTTGATTCTCATCCCAATTTGTAGTTAGGCTTTTTTTGCAACACTACATCTTATAATGCCTTGATCCATCATTCCATTCTTTCCCCCTTAGAAATGACAACAATACAAAATTCATTTTTACAACCATATTCTCATTTCAAAGCCTAAATTTTCTCATTGGAAAAAGTAAAAATCAACAAGGATAACTACCCAAATGTGTTGTGCCCTAAACTTCCTTCTTTTTTGCAAAATCCAATTTTGGGAACAAACCTTTTGAAAGGGAAGTTAATGCATTTGAATTGTGATATTAAATATTGTGGACAATATTGTAGCAATTATCCTTTTGACAAACATGGTGTTCTTGTCTAACATCCTAAATACCATGTCATAAAGATGTTAAATTGTGTTGTTGGGTTCTTTGTTGATGAAATTCCATAACTCAAAACACATCATTCACCATTGTTACTCCTTGTTTTTTAAATGTGTATTGCAAAAAATTCCATTTATTTGTACCAAGATGGTGTCAAAATATACTCCAATTTTGGTTCAAAGAAAAACATCATTGTGATCTAATTATTGGAAAGTGACCATTTTCACATAAAACATAATGAAAGATTGGAAAAAAATTAGAGGATCTAAAAATATTACAAAGCCATTGGAACAATACATGAATGAAGAACCCAAAACAAAACATGAACATGTTGAACCAAAAGAATAAACAACTATATTAAAATATTGGATATGTAATAAACATTGTGAACAAAATTAAAAAGACAAGATTTGTTATTTTTCCCTCCCCAACACCCCACCCTAACAAACAAGCTTAAGGCTAATGATGGTCCCACAAAAACATGCACTTTCACAAGCTTTTACATTATTAACAACTTTGAGACCTTTTTTTCTACAACTTACATTTCATTTCGGATCTCATTCAAAACTTCATTTTAAATCCCATTTTAAATATTGGTTGTCACTTCAATCTACCTTCACAATAACCCCAAGGCTTATCGATTACAAAAAAGACTCACCGAACAAAAAGGTGGAAATATGGGAGTCAACCCTTCCCCCTTCACAGTGAATGCATGTAGTGGTTTTTGAACCAAAATTAATTATGCTTGCACATAAAACATCAACCTCTATGTGTGGAATTCTCATGTACCATTCCCCTCAAATAAGTCCTCAAAAAATCTTACTTTAGCAATGAACACACAAGAAAATTACATTAATTTATCAAGGCTCACCAAATCATTACAAATGAAATATTCAACCAAGTCAACATCGTGAGGAGGTATGACAACCCTTGTGATTCAAGAGATTGCAAGTAAAAGAAATAATAATGACACAATTATATTATGTGGGGTGCATTAAGGACTATTGGTAAAGTTTAAAGCAAGCAAAACATTGACCTTGGATTGGACTTAGATTTTGCCCATTTTACATCATTAGGAACATCATTTGTAATGTCATACATGAAAGCGAGGTCCATTTAAACATCGTGGGTGAAGTCAAATTTAGAATATTGAAGTCAACTTCCTCTATTATAAGTGTTGGAAACAGGAATAAACTTCTAATTGTATTACCACTATGAGGATTATTTGCACCAAGATTAGGATAATCATTAGTTAGTTGTAATTAATGTCAAGATTACAACATACATATAGTTAGTTACAACCTCTAGTGTAGTGATTAGTTAGTTCATGTTGTGTTATATATTAGGTTTTTGAGGTGTTACAAGACACATGTGTGGTGCGACATCTATGTTTCTACAAGTGTAAGCCAATTGCCTTTTGTACTGTGAATTCATATACACCATCTATTTCAAATTTGAATGTCCCATGTAACCAAATATCTTCACAAATGAAAACATTCAAGAAGAAAGTTAAAAAATCAAAAGTTTTGTCCTTAGGTGATATTCAATTGTGGTTTCACACATTTTTAATTGATAGAAGACCAAGTACTCCTTACAAAACATGCATTAAATGGAATTTGGTTTGTGAGTAATAAGCATCATGTCATAAGGCCCAAACTATCAAATTTTCTTAGGGGTTTGAGTTTTAAAGTTAAATGAGTGGAGAATGAGTGAATTTCACCAAATTCCATTAGTTGCGATTTAGTACTTTCATAGTTAACTCCTCCCAACACCTTAACTTCCAAGTGATTAAATGCATGCAATTATTAAAAAGTGATAAAATAACAAGCATAAGTTAAAGTATGCCATATTCAAGACTATTGGAAAATTTTAAAAATTTGAATAGGTATGAAATATATATATTTAAAAATATATGAAGAAAAATGTAAGAAAAAGGTATGAAATAGGTGTGAGAGTATGGGATGGAGAGTTGAGTGATGTATTGGAAGAGTAACATATTGGTGACATGCATGAAATATAATCATGTTTAACCTTTGATGTTAATGATAGGAAACATTATTGTGGTTTGTTGAAACAAATGACTAGCCATGTTTTAGTTGATGAAGGACAACAACCCAACCTACTTCACACCTACTTTCTTTGGTTGTTGGTAATTAATCTTAAGTTTTGAATTATTGCACACTCTTAGTCACAATTTTTGAAAACCTCTTTTCCTTAGGGTTGTTACATTAAAAAGACTCATGTTAATCAATGTTGTTAGGTTGGTGTTTTTATTTGCTACTTTTATCTTTGATGTTAAAATCAACATTGAGTTAAGAAATGCACTTAATTATCCTTCTCCCTCCCTTAAAACCTTGTTTTTTTTCTAATATCCCAATAATGAAAAGTTGACACACATAGGCATGGAGGAAGGTTAGGTTATCATTTTGTTGATGTGATTCACAAGATTGTCAAGATATTAGTCATGTCGAAATGTGGGATATGTTTTAAATTGTTTCAATAGGGACAAGGAGCAAAAATTTCAAGATGTTTAGGATGATGTGACATGTTTCAGAAATACCTTTTGATCATGTCAATTGCATAAAACAAATGAAAAGTGTTTAATGTGATTGGCACCAAAATTAATCCAAGACTCACCACATATTCACAAAAAATTCACCATGACAAGAATTTTTAAAAAACATTCCTCAAAAAATGCTTTAAAGTCGCTAGGGTTTTTTGGTAATTTTGTTCAAACTTTTCAAATTCTCATAAATTTTGGAAAATTAAAAATTATTTTTGGATATGTGAGCCCAATATATTATATTATATTTATATTCCTTTCCAATAACCTAAATTATATATGTATATAAGGTCTCGTTTGAAGGATCAAACTTCATTTCAAACATTGGAAATTCATAAGGGTTCCTTGTTCCCAAAGTAGGAGTTCAACTTGTAGGGTTTTGGAGTGCCTCCCTTTGATTCCCATAGACTTTTGATTTGGTTTGGGAGAATGTTTGATTATCCTTGGCTTTTGTCATCTTTTGGACTTGTCCTTGATTTTTTTTGGGGTATTTGTTAAAGGTAGAAAATTGTTTTAATACCATGGGTGAACTAAGAGACAGTAGTATCATCATTGGATGGTAGTTATTATTAGATGGTAAAACCATTAAAAAACTTTATAGAGTGAAGGTGTTTTCTAATGGTAGTATTGTCAATACAATGAACTACCTTCATGGGGTAGAATAATCAAAAGTTAATTATGGGAGGAATTTTAATAAAAGTAATATTAATTAGTAAAAAATAATATCCTAATCTAGTTTACTTAGAAAGGCAACCTAATAACTATTTAGTTGCTAATGGTGAATATCATACTTACCATCTTCTATTTACTAGGGGATGAATCCATCTAAGTTAGTTAGTCCAAATGGATAAGGGAGGAATGGATTTCCCTTAATTAGGATGTGTGGAATGGATTAGGATGAGGAGATATAAAAAGATAAGGAGATATAGGAGGATAAGGACTTGACCTTTCTGTGGTGAACATCCTTTTTAAGTTCCTTATTTATTTATTGGGAGGAATGAAAGGTTTCATTAGACCATTATATCATGAGAATATTAAATCATTAACATTAGGAGTATGCTCATGTGTCTGAGAATAAAAGAAGAGATGAAAAAATATTGTACTTGGTATTATGTAATGGAAAATGGTTGAAGGTTATGTGGAATCAACACGTGCATTATATTTTCTTGTTTGTATTGACCTCTAAGAAGGTAAGGAAAGTAGTTCCTTCTTAGTTGATGTAGACTATTAATTCATTAATTTGGTTTTCCTTCTTTTCTTTTACAATGAAAATATTTTTTATATTTGCTTTTGGAATAGAAAGTGCATTCTACCACAAGACAATAATTACCAACGGAAGGCAACAACCAAGAGGTAGACATGAGATTTGAGGTCTACATGGAATGTAACATTGTTACAAATGGTAAGCAATAGTTATAAAGGGTATGTAGGTGCTACATGCAACTACTACCGGAGGTTTGCTAGTAGTTGGAGGTCTTCTTTCAAGTTCGCCAATGACAATATGTGCATGATTATAGTTGTTGTAGGATGGTAGCTACATCATGACAATAGGTAGATAAAAGACAAGTTTTATTTTCATGTTTTTATTCAACAACCTTTTTCCTTGACGATAATTAAGTTGTCGAATTCCATATTTTAACAATCTTTCCCACATATGGTCATGTGCCCAAGGTTGAGGCCATGATATTTCCTTAGATCTTGAATTCAAAAAATGCAAGAAAAAGGTTGATCACACATTTTAAATAATCTCACATGATATCCTTAAGTTAGAATTATAATGCAAATAATTTATATATATTTAAAAACTTTTGCAATGAATAAGATGTGACGTGGAACTTTTAAACTACTTAGATAACACATTCAACCTCTTTCCTAATTGTGATTTAATAGGTAGTGAAAGAGGAACTATTCATAAATTTGAAAAGAAACAAAAAAAATCTCATAAGCTTTGCGTTCAATGCATGTCAAAAATTAACCACCAACAACTTGAATTTCAACAACAAACACTTGAAATACAAGTTCTAAGCCATGCACACAACATGCCTACAACTACCTTGATGTGATGAAAATGCAAAAGTGGATTCAACCTTATTGCCAAATTTGATTTCAACCCATATAATAAATTATCCAATAATTTTCAATTTCGACATTTAGGCATACATCCCCTCAAAAGATAAATTAAAGTTCATTTATGTATTGGAATGAATATAAAAGCTTTCAAATTGAACAAGACATTAAAAATATGATTGCTACATTATTCAAAAAACCATTCTCCTTTAAAGATTACATTTACGATTATGTTATATGATGTCAAGGGCTCACTTATTGCAAAGTTGTGGCTTTGGGTATGCCCTTTTCTCCCTTTTACAAACATCATTATCAAAATGTTCTTCTTGTAGCGAAATTTCCATTAGCCACATTCAAACAAGCTCAAAATGAAGTTTCTTTATATGAAGTTTCCTTAACCCAAAGGCTAAGGTGTGTTGACTTGTTCCTTGACCCTAGTACCTTACTATTTATAATTAACTTTTGTTTCAATAGTTGCACCTAAGGTTGCCAAAAAAAGTGTCTTTTAGCTTGGGATGTTTCAAAATGTTCTTGTGAAATCTTTCCAAAAAGATTTTTTTTTTACATTTATTATTTAAAACCTAAACTTACCTTTTTTTATTAAATTGAAAGTTCAAACTCACCTGAACAATTAGGGAAAATGTTAAAACATCAAAGAAAACGTTGAACAATGAGGAGGTGTGGAAAAGAATAAAAATCTTAAGTGGTGATGGGAACATATGTTTTCCATTCATTGCTTTCAATGCACCCATTGTTCACCTTGTTGGCCTTGTTTTCCTTTTTGGCACCCTCATCATCCACCTTAACACACATGTCATCTTTCTTGATGTCCTTGTCATCCACCTTGAGGCTTGTAGCACATCCCATCATTTTTGTTGTTTCCACCATTGTCCTAATCATCTTCGTACCAACCCCTTCATCTTATTGTAGACATCTTCATTATCCTTGTCACCATTTTTATTGTTCCATAATCATCTCTATCATCCTAGTTGTCCTTATTGTCATCTTGACATTCTCTTAACATCATCCCAACCAAATTAAGATGTTCCATGGACCAAGAAGCCCCAAAATTCAATTGAAATTTGATGGAGATGCCCAAATTGAAGACATATAATAAGTCAACATCTCATGTAGGGACATCGTGTTGGGATGTAGGG
>Ga0116229_10002743_pt1 | contig 28639 bp, 24 predicted proteins | sample S1TSphgellanicum_3_FD_87313 | JGI IMG/M metagenome (GOLD analysis project Ga0116229, IMG submission 87313) | Host-associated microbial communities from peat moss isolated from Minnesota, USA - S1T2_Fc - Sphagnum magellanicum MG | ecosystem: Host-associated > Plants > Peat moss > Unclassified...
AAATCACTATCAAAACAGTGAAATAGCGTAAGCGATAGATAGAATCGCGACTTCTGCTTTTTCAGGCGATGCCTGCGGAGGGCTACGCCTACGCTAATTTCATGAAGCATAACTGTCTACCAACAAGAAAATCTTGAAGCGATGTTGGGATGGTTCTTGCAGGCACAAGGTTATCCCTTACGTCGATATAGTAAAAGTAAGTCAGAAGAGTGACTTAAGCCGATTTCTTAATATCTACGATTGGTAAATACTGAGTATAGTTAACACTAAGTATGTGGACGGAAATAAACCAAAAATGGTGTGTTGCTGCTAAGAGCGCTAAAGCGCAACTACGAGCCAATTGCAGAGGTTTTACATTTCGTTACATAATAAAAAAATATCTAATACAAACCAGGGGAGCGATGCGATTTTGTTGGATCGGGTTTTAATTCTCAATTAGATTGCCTGATTCTTAATAAAGACAGGTTTTCGCCGCGATCGCCGCCTAAAACCGATGATTTTGTACCCTAATTTTGGTCATCCCACAAAATCGCACTGCTCCCCAAACCAGTTGACCGTCAACAGTCAACAGTCAACAACCTTAACCGGGATCGTTTATTCCCTAGAGTCCCCCAGGATCAGTCTCTTGAGATTTTTCGGGTTTAAGTAACGGGAATGCGATCGCATCTCGAATACTGGCGCTGTCAGTCAATAACATGACTAACCTATCAATCCCAATACCTAACCCACCTGTAGGTGGCATCCCGTATTCCAATGCTGTGAGAAAGTCTTCATCCACACCTTGTGCTTCCAAATCGCCAGTAGCTTTCCGTGCGGCTTGTGCTTCTAAGCGTTGGCGCTGATCGATAGGATCAGTTAATTCTGAGAAGCTGTTGGCAGTCTCGCGACCAACCATAAATAACTCAAAACGCTCTACTAGACCAGGTTTAGAACGATGCGGCTTTGCCAAGGGCGAAATTTCTACCGGAAAGTCAAGGACAAAAGTAGGCTGAATTAAGTTTTCCTCTACCTTTTGCTCAAAGGCTTCGTTCAGCAATTTGCCAACCGATGAACAATCCTCTATCCCCTCTATACCAGCATTTTTAGCTGCTGCTTTCGCTTCTTCCAGGGTTTGGAACAAATTGAAATCTAAGCCTGTATATTCCTTTACCAAATCGTGCATTGTCACACGCCGCCAAGGAGAAGTCAAATCAACTGGCGTCCCTTGGTAGGTAATTTGCAGCGTACCAAGTACCTCTTGGGCAACGGTGGTGATCATCCCCTCCGTCAGTGCCATCATGTCATTGTAGTCAGCGTATGCTTGGTAAACTTCAACTGAAGTAAATTCTGGGTTGTGACGGGTAGAAATTCCTTCATTACGGAAAATCCGCCCCAGTTCAAACACTTTTTCAAACCCACCCACAATCAACCGCTTCAGATGGAGTTCTGTGGCAATTCGCAGATACAACTCCATTTCCAAAGTGTTGTGGTAGGTGATGAAGGGACGCGCATCCGCACCCCCCGCTTCCCCTTGCAAGACAGGGGTTTCAATCTCAATGAAATCACGCTGCTCTAAGTATCTCCGAATACCAGCCGTGATTTGAGCGCGGCGGCGGAAAGTTTGCCTAACTTCGGGGTTAACAATCAAGTCAACATAACGCTGACGGTAGCGCTTGGCAACATCTGTCAACCCATGCCACTTGTCAGGTAAGGGCAGCAGAGACTTCGTGAGGATGGTGTAATGTTTGACATAAACAGATAATTCGCCCTTTTCAGTCCGTTTAATTGTCCCGTTGACTCCAATGATGTCGCCTGCATCTACAAGTTTATCTAGATGCCTAAAGGCATCGGGATCAATATCTGCCATGCTTTCTTGGATCTGTTTTTTCTCTAAATAAAGCTGGATTGTGCCAGTTTCATCTTGTAGAGTAAAGAAGGCAAGTTTACCCAAAAAGCGACGCGTCATGATGCGTCCGGCAATGGCAACTTCTAAATCAACTGCTTCACCGCTGGGTAAATCAGCAAATCTTTCCTGTAATTGAGCGGCGTGATGGGTTAATTCCCAACGATAGGTATAGGGATTTATTCCTAGCTGCTTCAGCTGTTCTATTTTCTCCAGCCGCGTAGCACGGATATCTTCTTCCGACATGGTTAACGAACTAAATAGGGCAAGATTTATTAATTATATGCTTTGTCAAATCGTATCGTAAGAATAATGATATGGACGCGAAGTTAAGGTTTGAATACGATCGCTCTGGTGACATTTTATATATCAACAAGCGCCCCCCATACCCAGAGCAAGAACCAGCAGAAATTGACTATGGTGTGATTGCTCGTCTGAACCCCACTACTGGCGAAATTGAGAACCTGGAAATTCTATTTTTTTCCCGCAGGCTATCAGAGAACACTCCCTTTGAACTGCCATTAATAGCAGATTTTCGCTTTGCTTCCACTTTGTAGTTTATCGGTTTGAATTGGCAGTGTAGAGAGGTTGCACGTAACCTCTCTACACCTGTTAAACCGCCCTACCAAAACTCACTCAGAATTTTTTATTCTGTTAATTTCCCTTTGCAACTCCTCAATTTGACTACGCAACGAGTCTGCTTCATTTTGGGAAGCCTCTGCTTTAACATCCACAGATCCTGAGGCGGGCGATCGCTGATAATTTCCTTTCTTAATCTGTTGATATTCTTCGGATACAGCCCACTCCCGTAAATATTGCAAGCGTTCCACAGGGAAAGGATGGCTCAGCATCGTACCTTGAGCGCCGTTATAAATCAAGAATTTGTAAACTTGATTTAGTGCGTCTTCATCAAGCGCCTGATAACTTTCTGACTGACGGATAAACTCCTGTAAACTGCATTCGTTGGCATATTTTATACTACCGCCAGAGACTTTCATCATTGAAGACATAATTGGATTCAAGTCATCTACAACCAGCAACGCGGCGCGATCAGAGGACAACTCAGCTTTGCGCCGCCACTCATAAAAGGCATAAATCAAACCTTGACTGACGAAGTTACCTATACCAAAGGTCAACTCACCGATCGCAGAAGCAGCATTCATCGCCCACATCGCCATTTGAATTAAAATAGTATGACCGCATTTAATATGCCCCAGTTCATGGGCTAGCACCGCCCTAATTTCGGCTTCGTTCAGTAAATCTAATATCCCTGTATTTATGACTATATAAGGATGCTCTTGCCCCAACGCATAGCTATTTGCGACCGGGTTTTGCTCAATAAACAGTGCTGGTTCGGGATATATGTCCAAATCCCTTACGCATTCCCGAAACATCTGGTAAATAGTGGAGTATTGGCGTGGCCCAACTTGGATGGTGTTACCCATTAAGTAGAGTAACTGGGGGCGTTCGGCGAAAAAATCCACGAATTTACGGGCGATAAAATCAAAACCAGGTAAATTGCGTAAAGCTTGTTCGGCTTGGCGATCTAGGGGATGCCTGAAGGCTTCGCTGGAAATTCCTTTATAGGTAGGCATAATTTAGGGTAACTGGATAGTGGTTAGTTGTTAGTAGGAGCGTACAGCCGTACGCCCGCACAGTTGTTAGTGGTTAATATAACAACTAACTGCTAGGGACTAAAGGCTAACTAAGTCGCGAATAACAACATAATAAATATGGGGCTATTGCAAGTAAAAATTACTTTGAATGGGATTAGAAGCGTGTGATTGAGGCAGAAGTTCATTTATCACTACATAACTTCCTGCGATCGCAGGCGGGGTTCCCTTCCTGGCCCCATCATTTGACGATGGCAAGGTTGGTAGCCCGCGCCTTGCGTCTAGGACGTAGCGCCTTAATTCAAGTGGGGGCGCTTTGTGGATATCAAGGGCGGTATCGCACCAGCTTTGTGGCATCAGCTTTGATGTGGCATGGTCCTGTAATTGTTGTTGCTCCTGAAACCATACAGCAACGCCTGATGAAAGTGGAAATTCCTCGCCTGCAGCAGTGGCTACAAGTCAACAAACCCATCAGAACAGGCGACGTTTGGCCGCGTGGTGAGTTCCAAGGAATCCTCCTCGTTTCCCCCGAAGCTTGGTTAAAAGCACAGTTGACTTCAACAGATCATTTTCCAGGCGGCATTCCCACAATTATTGATGGGGTTGACGATCTGGAAGATTGGGTGCGTCATCAGCTGACTGTGAGTTTGGAGGCACATGACTGGGATCAACTGATGCTGGCATGCCCAGACAAAGCTGAGGCAATTCGTTCCTCCCGAGTACAACTTACACGAGAACTCTTCCAGCATCCTGCTAATCCTTACGAATGTTATTTGATTTCAACAGACGAAGAAGAGATTTTGATCCGTCTTTACTCGGCACTACATTCCTCTAACCTACCCGATCCCTGGACTCGCTTCCAACTACAACTCCAACACACAGCCGAAAATCTCCCCCCCTCTCCCCTCCTCTGGTCCACTATCGCCCGTCGTCAAGGTTTATTTTCTTTGCACTGCGCCCCAATTGCATTAGGGAAAATACTATCACCAATATGGAGTCGGCAACCTGTAGTGTTAATCGGCAGCGCCTTAGAATCAGAAACTGAGGCTCCTCTTTTCCGCCAACGTCTGGGGTTAGATGAGGTGACTTGCCTGAAGTTTTCCTCGGATAGCCAAACAGATGCAATTCAACTGTACGTACCTTATCAGTTTCCCCTACCAAACACACCGGAATTTCAAGCAGCATTTATTCACAAAGTTCGCACACTGCTGTGTCTAAGCGCCACAGCGTCGGGATTGACGGTGGTACTGGTGGGAGATGTGCCGTTGAAATCTCAGGTAGGGGCAATACTTGCCTCTGAGTTTGGTTCACGGGTGCAGGTAGAAAAAACTTGTTTGGATGAAAATGGTATTTTGATCAGCGGTTGGGAATTTTGGCGAGAGCATCAAGAAGTCTTGCCTGCACCTCAACTTTTAATTATCGCGACTTTACCACTACCATCGTTGGAAAATCCTCTCGTAGCTGGTAGGGTAGCTCACTATAAGCGATCGCATCAGGATTGGTTTCGTTGGTACTTGTTGCCAGTCGCTTTAAATGAATTGCAACGGGCGATCGCCCCTGTGCGAGAAAATCAAGGCATCGTTGCTTTGCTTGATAGCCGTGTGGTTATGCGTAGCTACGGTGCGCAAGTTCTGGCTGCCCTCAGTCCCTTAGCACGGATTGATTATCTTGATCCCACTCTGTTTTCCATAGAAGAATGAAGAACTGCTATCTTAGCCATCTTAATTTAAGATATTTACTAGTACTTGCTACTAGGCGAGCGCTATCATCAGTCATAGTACGGATTTCATTTGAATAATATGGGCGAAGCAAAGCGTCGTAAAGCCTCACTGGGGGAAAAATACGGTCAAGAGGAAAGGATCATGCCTTGGGTTCCAATTACCAAAACTCAAGCAGGACTATTCGTAAAATGGACAACTCGCGGTGCTTGGACTGGCATTTATCTGATGGTTGCGATTTGGGTAACAATCCGTTTTATTGGTCCAGCTCTTGGTTGGTGGCAAGTTGTGTGAAGAAGGCAGAAGGCAGAGGGCAGAGGGCAGCTATGTTGCACTCTTAGTGTGGGCTTCAGACCCACACAGCATGCGCGAGCCACCAAATCGGAGATGCTTTCTTGGGGGGCTTAAACCCTTGACACACGAGTGGTCGAGATCGAGGGTTCTGACATTCATGATTCGGGATAAATCCCTTCAGCATAGCTGCCCTCTGCCCTCTGCCTTTCCTGCTAAACGCACGATTAGACACCTTGATCAAAAAAGATAGATTGGTAACCAATCTGTCTTTTTTATTTTTAAAGAAAAAAAGTAACAATTAATACCTTTTAAGGTAGCTTCATGAAAATACTGCCGAAATGGCAACACGGCTTTCCTTCGTTTAGTTATGGTCAGTGATAAGTTAAACAATTTGGATTTTATACTTGGGATTGTGAATTAGGGAGATTTCCCGTACAGTAGTCACTGTAGAAACAGTTACCAGTCAAAAGAAAAATTTCAAGTTGCTCAGGTCATTTACCAAACTTGAAAGATACAGGAGAAATTGAGCCAAATGCCCCAAAACTTGGGTATTACCTAATCTTTTTTACATCACGCACAAGCTAACTTCTTCCTTAAATCTGCTTAAAATAACGTGTGAAGGCGTTACAGCCATCGGGGATCGCTGATTTAGCTGTAAATCGCTAAAGAAAGATGCAATATGTCTCTTTTTTTCTGGTTGACTTGCACCCAATATGCGTTACTCTTAAAGCGGATCACTTCTCGTAGATACCATCTACCCTGACAGAAATATGTAAAGAAAATATTAAATTTAATAATTCTGTCTGAGATTTACAATTTGCAAACTGAATAATTTGATACGACACGCCAAATAAATTCGGACTACCGTAAGCAAGGTAGCCAACTAGCAACTCGATATATGTCTGGCAATCGTAATGAATAGTCTACAATACCAGTTGATGAGAAAATCTAAAAAAATTATAAAAGAGAATCAAATGACTGTGGTGTTTGGAGGAATAACGTGTTTCTGAGATTAGCGCAACAACATCGGCAATTCGTTCAAGACTTGGTGATGAACCTGCAAGCCTTGGCGATAGTTTTAGAACGACGTGGTTATCCTGCGTCTTGCTATACATGCGGCGACCAGATGAACAGTGCTTCGTTTATGGTTAGCCTGGCCGAAAACCACCTGATTCGGTTTCTAGTATCCGATTACGGGATCACGTGGACGGAGATGCGGGATGACCGTGAACTCATGAAGTTAGAGGGTGCAGAGGCGGTAACCCAGTTACAGGAACTTGCCAATATTATCAAGCACCCTGTACAAACCTCTACAGGTAATAAAACCCTTGCCAAACGGTGTTAAAGACTCCTGTTTCTAGTCAGTGGTGTAAATTTGCGGGCCTTAGAGTCTAAACAGGACCTTTTTTGCGAAGCATGGGTGGGTACTTCACAATCCATTCCCAATTACAGTGAATGGAACCCAATCGTAGGGGTGATAGAGGCTACCTCCCACTGCTGCCTTGCAAGTGGGGAGTAGGGTAAAACACTACTTACATGCTTGGTAGTAAAACTTGTTTCATCGGGGCTACTTTGCTCATGACCAAGGATAGAAAATTTCCCAAGAATTTCGAGCAATTTGTGCTTGAGATCTAGGCTTTTGTCGATTTACTTGAAAGCAGCAATGCCTGCGTACTATCATCGTTTGTTGCGATTCAAACAGCACTCCTGGAAACCACTGAGCTTTCTCGCAATTAATTAACACAATGCTTATAGAAAAAATTGCTCACTCTGGTTGATTTTGTAGATCAAACAGGTAACTTATATTATAGGAAATATGCCGAAAACCCCTAAGGATGAGGTCGGCTGCTGGCAATGCTATCCGAAGAAACTTAAAATATGTCTGAAAAACAACTACTAAATCAACCACAACTTCCGCCCACAAGCGCCCTTGACAATTCGTCAAGTCGGATGTTGAAGAATTGGTTTGAATATCCTGTAAGAGCTCAGCCCCATCACACCGACTATGCTGGTGTTGTTTGGCATGGTTCCTACATCACTTGGATGGAAGAGGCGCGGGTGGAATGCTTGCGCTCAATAGGGATTGATTTTGCTGATTTAGTGGCTTTAGGCTGTGATTTACTAGTAGTAGAACTGTCGGTGCGTTATCACCATTCACTTCAGTTAGGTATGGCAGCAGTGGTAAAAGCTCGTATGGCTGAGGTGACTGGTGTCCGAATCAACTGGGATTATGTAATTGAATCACCGGATAGTCAAGAGTTATATGTGACTGCCAAGGTAACACTTGTGGCAGTAGATCGTGAAAGAGGCAAAATCATGCGTCAGCTGCCTGCAAGTGTCAAGGATGTCTTATCACGGCTTTCAGCATCAATGCGAAATTAAGATCGTTTATTGGTTAGTAGTACCTTTTAACAACTAACAACTAACAACCAATGATTTACTTGCTGTTAAAACTTCCTGTCTTGCCCATTGATCCGCAGCTATAATATCTTCTAACGAAGGATTTGGATGGTTATCATTTCTTTCGCACACCCATTCAATACACCGAGGTATCTCTAAAAACCTGATTTTTTCCGCCAAAAACAAAGCCACAGCTTGTTCATTTGCTGCATTCAACACACATGGCATTAAACCGCCTGCCCTACCTGCTGCATAAGCTAATTTCATACAAGGGTATTTCGCGTGATCTGGTTCACGGAAAGTTAAGTCTCCAGCTTTAACCAAATCTAGTTGTTTCCAATCAGTGTGGATGCGCTCTGGCCAAGACAAAGCATAAAGTAAGGGTAAGCGCATGTCAGGCCAACCAAGTTGGGCTAAGACAGAAGTATCTTGCAGTTCAATCAGTGAGTGAATAATGCTTTGGGGATGAATAACAATATCGATCTTGTCGTAATCTAAACCAAAGAGGAAGTGAGCCTCAATCACTTCTAATCCCTTGTTCATCAAGGTGGCAGAGTCTACAGTGATTTTACGCCCCATCGACCAGTTCGGATGCTTCAGGGCATCAGCAACGGTGACTTCTGCTAACTTTTCTGTTGCCCAATCCCGGAATGCACCTCCAGAAGCGGTTAGCAAAATCCGCCGCAAACCATCCTTTGGCACACCTTGTAGACACTGAAATATGGCAGAATGTTCTGAGTCAGCGGGTAATAATTTTACTCCATGTTTTTCAACTAAGGGTAAAACAACAGGAGCCCCAGCAATTAAAGTTTCTTTGTTTGCTAAGGCGATATCTTTACCAGCTTTAATAGCGGCAATCGTAGGTAGTAACCCAGCACAACCAACAATACCCGTGACAACAGTTTCAGCATCACCGTAGCGAGCAACTTCTATCACTCCCGCTTCGCCCGCAAGAATAATCGGCTGGGGATCAAGGTCTTTAATCGCTTCTCGAAGTACTGGCAATTTCTCTTCTGCGCAAATTGCTGCTATATTTGGTCGAAACTGCCGAATCTGAGCAGCCAACATTTCTACATTATTTCCAGAAGCCAATCCCACAATCCGAAACTGCTCTGGGTACTGAGTCACAATATCTAAAGTCTGAGTACCGATAGAGCCCGTTGAACCAAGAAGAGTAATTGCTTTCACAATATTTTAATAATGAACGCCAAATACACTATAAAATCTGGTGAGTAATTTTTATCAGATTTTTATTCCCTACACCCTAACCCCTACACCCTTTTTTTTGTAACTAAATTTTTCCGAGTTCCTCTCGCAATTTCAACCAACGCACCATAGCTTGAGGTTGAGAAGCAACTTTCTTTTGCAGCAGGACGACACCATCTTGCACATCCACAAGTCCATACCTTCCTTGCGCTAGCAACTGGTCAATAAAAGTTAAAAAATCTCGCAGTTGCTGTCGCTCACCTCTGAAGGCTGGTTGGTACTTTTGCAGTATCCATAGGTCTGCAAAGGCATAATCAACATCAATCACCTCTAGTGAATCAATTTGCAACTGTAAAGCTGGCAAACGAATAATTCCCCGCCGATTTGCCAAGTGGGGAAGCAAATCAGTGGTTGCGGAAATGGTAGCATCAGCAGGAATAAAATTCATCAGAGACTTAAGGTGTCCTGCATGTTCCCACTGACGAGTGAGAGAAATATAAACCCAAGGATGAAAAGAGTCTGGGATCAAAAAGTAGAAAGCTCGATTTGGACTAGAAGTAATTGCAAATACAAGTGATAATGCAATGCATCTTATCCACCAGCGGCGAAACTGAGGCTTAAATGTTTCTTGATGATGAGACCACCACAAAATGGTGCCGTAAAACAAGCCTGGAACCACAGTTAATGCATAGCGAATACTCATAGCAAGAGCTAATATTCTTTGTTGCATCAACAGTACCAGTAATGGAGGGCCTGCAACGATCCAAGCTGCTGGCGAAATAGCAGGGATAAATGCCAAAGGTAGCCACTGACCCAAAAAGTACTTTACTCGCCTATCAATGGGAGTAAACAGGCTTTTTAAAACTTCTTGTGGGTGGGTTAAGATTCCCCACAAAAGTTGTAAACTACTAGGACTTTTATTTTCGGGAACAAACTGACTGAAGAAATCTCCTAAATACAGTCGAGAATTATCATTAGAAAATAGCGGCATAATAGTGTTAGTCACTAATGTGACGTAGCCGAAGCTGAGAAGACATAAAGCTACGCCTAGAGACAAATAGCGACGAATAAAAATTAGATAAAGACCAATGCCAAAGAGAATAATTCCTGTATCTTCTCGAATTCCTAGTGTTAAAATAGCAAATAACCAAAACAGCCACCATTGACGCTTCTCTAATGCCAGCAGTAAAGAGAAGACAAACAAAGGAATTTGACAATGTTCATAAAAATTAGCGAAAGTAGGACCTATAACTGCGTTAGCTCCGTAATAACTGGCAGCAATTAAAACAGCAATTGAGGGTGGAAGATAATGGCGAGCTAAGGCGTAGAGCACTAAACCTGCAGTAGTGATTAATGTAACTTGTAAAATAACCAGAGTCGCACCAGTAGGAAATAAAGCATATATAGGCATCCACAGCAAAAAGTCAATAACAAAGTGTTGACCTAAATGGCAGTACAACACCGTTTGTATTTGACCATCTTTAGTAAAAGCACTTGATTGACCTGAGGAGAGAGAACTTTGAAAGAAGTCTCCATGTATTGTGTTCCAAAAGACCTGTTCAAAAAGACCTTGGTCGTAAGACGCGTAAAAAGTGTAGAAGCGATTGAGCGCAAAAACCAACATTAAGGCAAAAAAAATTGAGGCTAATGTTAGTGTTACTCGAAAGCTGGGTTTGTTTTTGATCAAGTAAAATTTGTTGAGCAACATAACTGGAGTAAAAGTAGTAACGGAACAATTTTCGTCGCTAAGCTTGTCATGCTTGCTTCGTGTCGGTGGAAGGATAATATGCCGTTTGTTGTAACTTATACACAAAAATGGTGTGACTTAAAAGAGTATAGCTTGTCACCACTGGTAGCACATATCACCTTTATAAATTTACATCTTGTGGGGTATGCGTTTTGCCTACCTAAAGGTAGTCATAGGCGAGATGATTGTTCTGCAAAACTAAACATACTCCCAAAGATTAATGAGTGAGTGAAGAGCATGAATGAACACTACACTAAATTGACAAAGGGCTTTCCATCAAGAGTAGAAACCACAGTCAATCCCATAAAACGTGTAGACATATCATCTTTAACACCAGAAGCATTTGCTGAACAATACCAAAACTCCGGTTGCCCAGTCGTAATTACGGGGTTGCTCAAGGAATGCGACTGGAATCTAAACTATCTATGTGAAAAATTAGGCAATCAAGAGTTTCTGCTGAGGTTTTACGGACATGAAAGATACAAGGAGGACAAACGACAATGGAAAAACATCGGCAGTGGAGTTGAAGCGCAAAATCTGCTCTTCAGTTAGTATGCAGATATGTTGCATAACCATCAAGCTCATAAAAATGACATTTACTTGGCAAAATGTTCTATTCAAAACACAACCCTTGCTCATACGGTCTGTCTAAAAAATATTGGAGAGCAACTTGGTTTAAATAGACCCGTAAGCGACCTAAATATTTGGGTTGGCCCAGGAGGTCATATAGAATGTCTACATTATGACTCAGTAGATGGGACATTGATGCAGCTTCATGGGGCAAAAAAAGTGGTACTTTTTCCGCCATCTCAAACATATAATCTCTATCCATTTCCGATCTATATTCATTTACGCTATGGTTTTAAGCTACGTTCTTGGTTTAGTCAAGTGTACCCCGAACGTCCAGATTTCAACGCATTTCCCAAGTTCAAGCAGGCGCTCCAGTATAAATGCGAACTGATACTTAATCAGGGTGAAATTCTTTATATTCCTGCCGGATGGTGGCACGAAGTCACGGCATTAGGCGACGAGATGGTGTGTTCAGTCAATCGATTTTGGCGTGTATCTCCGCTCGCACGAATCATGTTTTCTTGGACTATATTGCGTACATACTTGGGAAGTCTATGCGCTTTACCATATACTTTATTGAGTTTGGCGATCGCACTATTTAGCAGAGAGAGAAAGCAAAAAATCACCAAGATTTTACAGATGTTATAGCAATCCTATTACAAGAGTGAAAATTCCAGAAATACATGTAGGGTGGGCACTGCCCACCAAACCCTTAGATAAAAGTAAAAAGATTTGTTCAGGTGATGCACCACAAGAGGAAAAATGCGTCAGCTTTAAATTAAGCGTGCATTTATTTGCGGCGATCGCTGCCGACAGTTCCAAGGGATTAGATTGATTATATTGAGCAACGTAAATTTTTGATAGACTATATAGGACTCACCACACCGCTAACGCATTGGTAAAAACAGTAGAAGCCCTGCTATAACTGTGACACCAGCTGCCGCATAAAAGACTCCTTCCATGCCGCTAAAGGTTAGCAATGGGCCTAAAAGTATCGGGGACAGGAATTGACCCAAAAAACTGACGCCAGTGCCAGCAGCTAAGACGCTAGAGCCTAGTTCATTAGGAGCGAGACTGGCGAGACTATCATAGAGGTTGGGCAGTGTAATCCCGAATCCAACGCCAAAGAGGATAGCGGTGAGTAAAATCCAGCCGATTTGGTTGAGGAAGGGGATAGTTACCAAGGTGACGGCCATCAGGGCAAATCCCACCGCGATGGCTTTAGCAGTGCCTAAGGATTGGGCAAGGTATCTGGAACCTATAGCTGAAACTAGGGCAGCTCCAACAGCACGAGATGCCAAGACAATGCCGTTGAGAAGGGTTCCGGCGCCAATAGTTTGCTTGAGGTAGAGAGGGGCGTAAATGACGACGGCATACATGGCTACGGAGTTTAAGCCAATGATGAGCAGTAGCAGCCAGATTTGGGGATACTGTAAAACTTGGGCTAGCTGTTTTCTGGTACTGCCTGGGGTGGATAGTGCCTGCTTTGGCTGCTTTTGATTCAAAAGTAAGTTTGCTACTAGTGCCACAGGCAGCCCTAGCCCATACAGCAAGAAAGCAAATCGCCAATTTATGGCTCCAACCAAGCCTCCCAAAAGCGGGAAGGCAATGCCAGTGATTGTCAGGGTACTGGTAGCATAGCCCAGCGCTTGCGATCGCGCCTTGCCTTCATACATACTTCCGAGCAAGCCTAGACTAGCAGCGGCGATGCCACCACTGGCTGCACCCAACAACCCCCGCGACACTAACAGCGGACCCAAACTGTTCATTAGGGCTCCTGCCATGCCAAACAGTGCGAAGAGGATCAGCGACGGAATTAGCACACGTAACCTACCAATCCGGTCTGCTAAAATACCTAACGGAGGGCTGGCGAGGGCAATTGTCAAGCAATGCAGGCTGACTAGGTTACCAGCAAATCTGGGATCGAGATGGAGTATTTGCACCATCTCTGGCAAAATGGGGGCAACGACTCCCCCTGCCATTGTAGTGAGGGAACCTGCCGCTAGCAACACTAACAATCTGGAATCACTCAACATAAGCTAGAAACCCGAAATGTTTAGTAACTATAGCGTAGGCGGAGTAACGTAGCTAGGCAAACATAAAACTGTGCTATCTTCATTTGTGCTCTAGGTGTGAGAGTGTCAAAAGTTGATGAACTTATGGGAGACTAAGAGACTAAATACCAAAAAAAATAGGCGCAGAGGCACGATTACATGGAACTGGCTACGACCCTAACAAGCCAGACAGTTCAAAATACTGTTCGACAAGTGGGCATCAACGCCAATTACTGGTACGCAGTTGGTTGGGCAAACCAATTGAAGCCCAGTAGCATTATGCCCGTAGTAATTTGGCAGCAGGCTATGGCCGTTTACCGCGATGAAAATGGTCAGTTGCATGCCTTAGAGGATATATGCCCTCACAAAGGCGTAGCGTTGCACAAGGGCAAAGTACAAGGCTGCAACTTGGCTTGTGCTTATCATGGGTGGGAATTTAACGCTCAAGGTCATTGCGTTGGTATTCCTTACCTTCCAAAGGAACAAAAGCTTCCCCGTGCCCAAGCCTGTAGTTATCCGATTCAGGAAAAATATAATCTCATCTGGGTCTTTCCTGGTGACCCTACCTTAGCGGCAACTTGCCAGCCACCCGATATTCCTGAATTTGACCAACCCGACTGGTTTATGGTTCCACTTCCTGCCAAGATCAACGCACATTTTACCATTTGTAATGAAAATTCCATGGACGTCTTCCATGGTTTTCTACATCAAAAATTGCAGGGTTGGTTTGATCCGATCTTGATTAGTTTACGAGAAACTGATACATCAGTATGTACTGAATACAAAGTCTCCTATACAGGTCGAATGGCAAAGTTTATGGGATTAAGCGAACGGGCTGACCAGGTAACGACCTTACCTGTCTCGACTGAGTATCGCTACCCTCATTTTTACAGTTTTCTTCAGGGAATTTCCACTTTATACCTGATGCGGCTACCAGTGGGAGCAACTGAAACTCATTCCATTGCTTTATTCTTCTTCAAAATTCGCCTTCCCAAATGGATACTTAGACCAATCAGTCCACTGCTGCGAATATTCCTCCAGCGCTTTGTGTTGCTCAGATTTTTAGCCCAAGATATCGAAATGGTGGAAAGTGAGCAGCGAACCATAAGCGCGAATCCGCATCGGCGCTATGTGGAAATCAACCCGGCTATTGTTGCAGTTCAGCGGCTGGCTATCCGGCAGTACGAACAATATGTACAACAATCTAGTCAACAGGAAAATAATCGGAACCGGAACTCGCAAAAGTCTATCTCTAGATCTGAGGGTATGGTCTTAGATCAAGCTGAGATCACCAATCAAAATGCAATCTGATGAAGACAAGTGTATGAGCAGCGACGAGTCTTCTCTTCAGCTTGTTACACAACCCTACCTGGCACTTATTTATAAAGAATCACTAATGATCTGGCTGAATGTATTATTAGACACAATCAATGCTTCTCTCATCCAGCGTTTAGCTAGGCCTGGATAGCACATACTGAGTTGTTAAAAATGTGAAAATATACTGTTGAGAGCAAAGCAATACTCTGTCTAGGAAAAGGTGAGGGAAGTAAATCCGTGCAAATTGTCAAAGAGTATGTCCAGCGCTGGTACGAAAGTGGGCTTGATCCCCATGAGTATGTGTGTCATAACAAGCAGGATAATTTAGTCGAAATTGAAGAGGTGGCGACTGGTGAGCGTCGAACCGTTCTTACCTTCTGCACCAATGATGTCTTGGGGCTAGTTCAAGAAGAAGCAGTTAAGCAAGCTGCCATTGATGCCATTTTGAAATACGGAACATCTAACAGCTCGACCTCGGTTTTAAGTGGTCGCATTGACCTTCACCGACAGCTAGAAGAAGAAATTTCTGCTTTTAAGCACCTACCCTATACGCAGCTATTTTTGAACGCCTGGATGGCAATGCAAGCCATGATGGATGCTTTCTGTCACCTAGCAATTCCAGTACCAGGATTTCAGAATACCCGCGAGACGCTCATTCTCACCGATGTTCTCAACCACGGCTGCATTGTCTCAGCAGTTGTTAACGCTGGTACCCGTTCTGGAAAGGTGTTTGGGCATAGTCCCCGTGTCCGTGTCAAAGCCTACCGACATTGCAATATGGAGGACTTGGCTCGCAAGCTACGTCGTTACGCCCTACCAGATGACCGAATTCTGGTGGTTTCCGATGCCGTATTTTCAATGGATGGCGATATTGCTCCCTTACCCGATATGCTGGATGTGCTGCAAAATTATCCAGGTAGTGTCTTACTGATGGATGAGGCCCATGCAACTGGTGCGATTGGGGCAACGGGAAGAGGAATCTATGAACATTTTGGTCTCCTGCCAATGCAAGCAATTCAGCGGGGTATTGTGCCGCTAATTATGACAACTTTCTCTAAGTTTGCCGCCTCAGCTGGAGCAGCAATTAGCAGTCATGTTGCAGAACTAATACCACTCCTGAATGTCTCTCCCACTTCAATTGGAACAATTTCTTTGCCGCCACCAATGACTGGTGCTGCCTTGGAGAGCATCCGTCAGGTTCGCCAGTTTCCAGAACGCGTAAAAATGCTTCAGGAAAATACTCGCTACTTGCGATCGCGCTTAGCTGAGCATGATTTTGACGCCATTGGCGAGACAAACGTTATACCAGTGATTTTACCATCAGAGATTAATCCGAAGCTTTTTGCCAGAGAAATGATGGAAAACCAAGGTCTGTGGGTTTCTCCAATCTGGTTTATTGCTAAACCCCGCCTTCGCCTTACCGTTAACTCCCTCCATACCCAAGCGGATATGGATCATCTGGTTTCTAGTATGGTGACAACTCGCAACTCGTTGTACAAAACAACAATTAGTGCTTAGTAATTTTGTTAGTTGTTAGTTGTTGGTTGTTGGTTGTTAGTTGGTAGTTGGGAGTTATTGGTTGTGTGTTTTACCATTACCCCCTGCTCCCCTGCCCCCCTGCTCCCCTGCTCCCCTGCTCCCCTGCTCCCCTGCTCCCCTGCCCCATGCCCAAAATTCAAATCCGCGCTGTAAGTACCCCGACAGACACTGAGATGTTCCTAGATGTCCCAGCACGGGTCTATGCCAACGATCCCCACTGGGTGCCGCCCCTGCGTAGCGATGTTGCGAAGCAGTTTGCATCTACGAATTCCTTCTTTGAGTATGGAAAGTTACAACAGTTTATTGCCCTATCCCAAGAAGCAAAAAGTCCTCAGGCAGTGGGACGGGTTGTTGCAGCAATCAATCACCGATTGATTGCGCGAGAAGGCAAGAATATTGGTTTATTTGGTTTTTTTGAGTGCGTCCAGGATTTTGCGATCGCTCAAGCCCTATTGGAAACTGCCTGTGAGTGGCTACGGGAGCAAGGCATGACTCAAGCTAGGGGTCCCATCGATTTATCTACACATAACAACTGTTTATTTTTAGTCGATGGCTTTGACTCGCCGCCGATGGTGATGATGCCCTACAACCCATCCTACTACTCAGGATTTATGGAGCAGGATGGCTGGTATAAAGCCAAAGATGCCTATGCCTATGATTTCGCGCTAGATAAACCCCTACCCGCAGAATTTGAAAAAGCTTATCGGATTGCTTGTAAATCTGGCGTTACTTTCCGTCCACTCAGAACCAAAGGTCAAGCCTTTGAGCAAGATTGTATCAGTCTTTATCACCTCTTTAGCCGTGCCTTTGTCAACAACTGGAGTTCTACCACAAGAACTGAGGCAGAGTTTTTAGAAGAGGCTAGGGCTTTGCAGAACTTGGTAGACCCAGATGTTTTCCCGGTCGCGGAATATAACGGCGAAATGGTCGGTTTTTTTATGGGATTACCCGACTACAATATCCCCCTGAAACATGTTGGGGGAAGACTGAACTGGCTGGGAATTCTCAAATTTCTTTGGTATCGCCGTCAAATTGACCAAGGACGAGTGATAGCAATTTGCTCTTTACCAGAGTATCGCCGGAAAATGGTTCCTTTAGCTGTGATTTATTTGGGTATGCGGGGTGGAATGCAAAAAGGTAAACCTTATAAACGGGCTGAGCTTTCTTGGGTCTATGAAGATAATTTTTCCTCCCGCAAACTGATTGAAGCAGCAGGCGGTAAGATTTACAAGACATACCGAATTTACGAAAAAGCATTATGAAGGCACTAGTGACTGGAGCTAATGGATTTACAGGCTCTCACTTAGTGCGAGCTTTGGAACAACGAGGTGACACTGTCGTCGGTTTAGTACGCAAGTCAAGCAATTTGGGGCGTCTGACTGATTGCCATGTGCAGTTGGTTTACGGTGACATCACCGACAGGGATACACTGCGAGTCGCAATGACTGGGATAGACACAGTTTTTCACACTGCTGCTTACGTAGAGCTGGGGTTAGTCAATCAAGCTGAGATGGAACGGGTGAATGTAGAGGGAACCCAAGCTGTCCTGGAAGTCGCTCAGGAGGTTGGGGTTTCCAAAGTCATATATTGTAGCACAATAGGTGTATTTGGCGACTCCAAAGGAGAGGTTGTAAATGAAACGTTCAAACGGACACAGACTGACTTTTCCTCTGCCTACGATCGCACGAAATACCAAGCCCAACAATTGGTAGATCAATTTGCGAAGCTGGGATTGCCAGTCATCAGCATTCTCCCTTCTGGAATATATGGTTCTGACGATCCCCATTTTGGTCCAGTCATACAGCAATTTCTCAAAGGACGCCTCAAGCTTTGGGCTGGTGGCGATCGCATCACTGGCTTTGTTCATGTGGATGACTTAGCTGCTGCTATGATTCTGGCGGCAGAAAAAGGTATTCCCAGAGAACACTACATCATTTCTGCTGGTGAGTTGACCACGCGGGAAATGTTTGAGATCCTCAGTCAAGAAACAAGCATTCCGGTTCCCCGTGAAGCACCTAAGCCCTTAGTCAGGCTTTTGGGAAACTTGCTCGATCCCCTCGGACGCTTGCTGAAATGGCAGCCTCCCCTCAGCCGGGAGCGGGTTCACTATATCTATGACCGTTGCGTCCGCGTGGATGCCACTAAAGCGCATCAAGAACTCGGCTGGCATCCCCGCTCGGTGTCACAAACCCTGCGTGATATTCTGAAAGGGGAGCAGGGGAGCAGAGGGGCAATGGTGAAACACACAACTAACAACTAACAATTTTGCTTAAGCACACCATCTTCGATGTGGGCGACTCGGTCAGCTACATCTATAACCCGAGAGTCATGTGTCACAATCAGCACTGTACAGCCTTGTTCCTTTGCCAGCTTACGTAGTAAATCGGTTACGGTATGCCCACTCTGGGAGTCTAATGCTGCTGTTGGCTCATCTGCCATAATCAACGGAGGGTTGCCTGCTAGGGCACGGGCGATCGCTACTCTCTGTTTCTGTCCCCCAGACAAATCACTCGGCTTTTGATTCGCTTTATCACCTAATCCAACTTGTTCCAGCAGCACTTGTGCCTGATGTTGTGCTAAACGCTTGGGAACGCCTTTAATATTCAGCACGACTTCAATATTCTCAGATGCTGTTAGTGCTGGAAACAGGTTGAACCCCTGAAAAATAAAACCGATGTTTTGCAGTCTAAATTGTGCTAGTTTGGGGCGCGACATGCTTGTAATCTCTTCTCCTAGCAGGTAGACGTGTCCCACAGTTGGGGTCAGCAGTCCAGCTAAAATCGATAGCAGGGTGGTTTTCCCTGATCCAGATGGTCCCATTAATAACTGAATACTGCCCTTTGGGATTTCCCAGTCAATTCCTTTGAGAACTTGATAGGACTGTCGCCCTGACTGGAATACCATCTCTACACCTTTAACAAGGATGACTTTCGTTGCAGCATTGGTTGAATCTCTTGGGGTAGAAGCAACCGGTTTTCGGATTCTAGTGAACACAGCTGGGTTAATTTTTATGGGACTCATTGTATTAAGTTTCTTATTAAGTGGGTCGGTAATATCAAAACCGGAGGCTATATTAAAAGAAAAATTTCATATTGTAAAAACTAATTATTCTAATATTCTACTGGGAGCAGTGCGATTTTGTGGGATGACCAAAATTAGGGTACAAAATCACCTGTTTCGGGCTGCGATCTGCGCTTCGCTATCGCGGTGAAAAAACCGTGTTTATTGAGAATCAGGTGTTTTAATTGAGAATTAAAACCCGATCCAACAAAATCGCATTGCTCCCTATTCTACTATTCTACTAGCCGCGAGAATTCAGTTTATATAGCTTCGGGTATAGTTCATCAGCGTTATGAGTTAGTTAAAATCGAATAAGTCTGGAAGGTATGAAATACAACAGATTGCAAGTAAGTGAAGTACAATGCTTTTGTCTAAAAGCTAGACGCAAAGTTTTTTTAATTCTGACTCCTGACTCCTGCTTTTTATACATGTTTGAATTACGCCTTAAAGACAATTGCTGGGTCAAGGCGGGTAACTTTTTGAATAGCAAAGACTGCTGAGCCGACACACATAACGACTGTGATTCCAAAAACTGTAATCGCAGTTGCTGGTGTGATTAAAATCACGATTCCCTGACTTGCTAATGTCCAAGCTGCAACTCCTAAACAAAGGATTGTACCAGGAACATAGCCAAGAACAGCCATCCACAGTGCCTGCTCAATAATCACACCGTAGATAATCCAATCCGACGCGCCCATTGCCTTGAGTGTTCCAAACTCCTTAATGTGATCTGACACGGAAGAGTAAAGGATCTGACCAACAATGATTGCCCCAACAATGACACCCACTGTTGCCCCAAGACCAAGAAGATACCCAATACCAGTTCGTTCTTGCCAGTAAGTTTGAGTCTTTTTGCGCATTTCCCTACGAGTGTAGGCACGGGTGTTTGGTATGGCGGCTTCTAACTTCTGCTTGAGTATCTGTAGGTCTTGACCAGGCTTGGCTCGAATTAATATATAGGTAATAGGGTCGGTTGATGCTAACGGTCTCGGTGTAGGAGTGGAATTCTGAGCAGGCTGTACATAAGTGTTGGTACACTGAATGTCTGTAGAGCCTACTTGCGATTTGCAGGACAACGTAGCGGTCTTACCAGAACTTAAGTAAGAGTTGGCACTTTCGAGGGAGGTGAACATGTAAGGATTCGACGCAATGGAGCGGTTTCCTTGTGTTAGGCCAACCACCCGTACATGTAGGGAATTTACTTCAGCTTTATCGCCTATGTGTTGTACGTTTAGAGCAGATGCATTATTTGTATCAACTATAACAGTGTAAGGCTCTTTTAAGGCACTTCCACTTCCTTGTACGATATTTTGTGGTTTAAATAATTGCCCTTGTGGGTCAAATCCGATCACTCTAATTGGAGCAATCTCTCCTGTGGCGTGACGCCACATACCTCCGTTGGCAATAAGCGGTTCTGCTTGAGCTACACCAGGCACATGTTGAGCCAGATTTACATCTGCTAAAGGAATTGGCAGCGTTAGGTCAAGGTACACCATGGTATCTGATGATACCCAAATGTCAGATGTAGAATTGCTAATTAACTTCGCAGAGGAGCGAGTAAATCCTTTGAAGATCCCAGTCTGGATTGTCACCAGACTAACGGCAAACATAATACCTGCCTGCGCTACAAGGAAGCGTGGAATGTCTTCAAGTAGGTTTTTACGGGCTATCGAAACCATAGTAGTATTATGAGAATTGTCTTCTCAAAGCCTAGCGCCTGTTAATTCTATATAACTATGACCTTGGCTAGAAGTGGAGCAGGGTATGTGCCAGTTCTGGGGGTGATTACAGCATTTTTCTTTTGTGTTGAATATGGGTGGCTATTATGGGATGGCATTTAGTCCCAATCAAAAGCACAGGTATTGTGAGTGAGATGATGATGCCAATGACTTCAGCTTAGAATTTCAGGAAAAAAATCACTAGAGAAAATAGTCATATATTTAACCATGACTAAAATCACATTTTGCCGTTATGGCGTTGCGAAACAAGTAGTTCCTCAACCCATTGCCAATCTATCTCTGATAGTGCTGGGGGAGGAACTGGTTGTCTGTAGTCAATTCGGATGAAATAACCGCCTCGGTCGTAAACACCACTAACAATAGATTGCAAATCTACAGTTGTTGTCTCAAAAGGCTCTTTGAGCGGTAATAGAAACTTAGGAATTTCTTCACGCAGCGTGAAAGCATATAAATCTGCAACTGGACGGCGCTCATGCTGACTGACTACAATTCGATAATCAGCTATTGAGTCAACCCCTTGCATCGCCATTGGTTCATCCCCTCGGAGCAAGTCTATTTCAACTAAATGAGACATACTTCCTAAAATCTGCTGACGCTTCTCTTCATACGAAAAGCGTCCCTTCCCTTTCCGTTTATTCTTAGGTGATAAAACCTCAATCACTGTAATCACAGCATCTGTTCCTGCTTCCCTCACTTCTAGATATCGCTCTCTCACTTCCACTGATATCGGCAAAGTGATTTGCTGAGGACGAGATTGGACTGCAACAAGCGCAGCTTCTTTTAAGTTAATTTGGTCAGACGATTGCCTACCTATCGCCGAAAGGACTACTGCATCTGGAATTCCGATTAGCAGATCTTCCTCAGAACTGTCCATATAAGTGCGAGTCTCCACACCAATATAGTATTTGGGTAGCAAACTCGGGGCAAGAGCATCTGCGATTGCTACAATTAAGCGGCTATGAAACTCTGACCAGAAAATTGGTTGCTCCAGATAGGGATCCATTCCTGGAAACGGCGATGGCATAGGCAACCTCAAATATGGAAGCTATCTTGATTTTACAGCCCTCCGGGCAAGGCAGAAGGCAGGAGGCAGAAGGCATTTATGTAAATGTGATGGATTATACCGAGAATGGAAAGCATAGCTGCCCTGCCTTGCCCATAACGGGTCAAAGCCCACGGATTTATTCGTAACAAAAAATAAAATAGGAGTGCGAGACGCGCAGCGCGAGAAACTCTTCTCGTCCTTGTTTGAATCCCACGTTTTTAAGCGTGGGTTCCTTCTGCCTTCTGCCCTCTGCCTTCTGCCTTCTCAAACGAAGTATTCTTCCTCTGTCCTACCTAGCAGCAAAGCTGATCGCAGCAGATCACCTCATCACCGAAATAAATTTGGTAGGTTAATTTTAAGTATATCCACGGTTCCCTCTGCAATTAATTGAACTGCGATCGCCAAAATTAAAAACCCCAATATCCGATTTATTGCTCCTAACCCAGTTGACCCTAATTTCTCGATTAATGGCTCCCCTAGAGCAAGAAATAGGTAAAGTAGGATTCCCAGTAACACTATTGCGATTAAACTACCTAAAAAATTAACCCATTGATTCGCTTTCGTCGAAAGTCCAATCACCACTCCAATTGCGCCAGGCCCACTGACCATTGGCACAGCCATTGGTGTAAAAGATATATCTTCTTTATCTATTGCCTCTTTATGCTCTTGGTTAGTTAGTCGCTGACGCGCAGTTACCATCTCCCAAGCAGTATGAGCAACAATCAAACCCCCTGCAATCTTCAACACTCCCAGGGAAATGCCAAAGAAATTGAGAATTAGCTTTCCTACAAGCAAAAAAGTTACTAATACCAATATGACATTCAATGCCGTCTTTTGCGCTTGTCGAAGACGGTATTTTGGACTGTCCGCTGCCGTTAGACCATAAAAAATTGGCACTGCACCTACAGGATTAGCGATTGGAAACAGTGCTGCCAATGTTCCAAGGGTGTCAGAAATAAGATTTTGCCACATATCTATTTAAATACACACATCCAACACTATCCAATCATCTAGGTAATACCAAAAGCAACTGATTTTTGGTAAATCTTTTACCTTTATCCCTATTGTGGTAAAGTCAGATCGCTTGGTGCATGATCAAATAGATCCTTACAAAAATGGGGTGTTGGGGGTAGGGTGTGGGGTGTTGGGAAAAAGAAAATCCTACATTCGTGGGAGTAGCGCCCACCAAGAAAAAAAGATGTATTTTGAGACGCGCAGTGAACCAGCGCTGCAGAAGGGTCAGCCCGACCTAGGCGACTGGTGTTAGCGTTAGCGTTAGCGCAGCGGTAGCGAGTACTCGAGCGTCACCCGTTCGCGCAGCGTCTCCGACAGGAGAAGGGCGCTCTTATATACGGCGTACTTGTTTCAATCCCACGTATAGGTGGCGCGGGTTCGGTTCCTACACCCTACACCCTACACCCTTTGAACTCGTGTAGTTCACTTGCGATGCTCACGCCTCCACTTCTCCCGCACCAAACGAATTTCGTCAAAACTATAGCTCTCGCCGAGATATTCTTTAATTGGGGTCAGGGCGATGTCGCCTAGGACTTCTAACACTTGCAAAATTTTTTGCTGGCGCTCTACGGGAACCAACTGATTTATATCTACTGGCTGATTTTTCTCGATTAAATCACAAAGGTGACGGATAATAGTAGAGGGTCGAATGTTGCGTTTTTTGGCAATTTCTGTAACATTAAGACCTTGTTGATATAGTTGTAATGTGTATAATTCAGTTTCGGAAGGTAAGTTCACAGAGGGTGTAGAATTATCCTCTTTTGTTGATAACCCTTGTTCAGTGCGGTAGGCACGAATTTCTGCCAGGAATTTGGTTCCGTATTGGGAAAGTTTATGACTACCTACACCGGAAAGTTTACTGAATTCCGCTTTTGTTTGTGGTTGTGCCTGCGCCATCAATTTGAGGGTAGAATCTTGAAAGATCACGTAGGGTGGGACAGATTGTTCGTCAGCAAGTTGTTTGCGAAGCGATCGCAACCTTTGCATTAGTATTTCCACCTCTGCTGCTTTCTCACTTCCGTGTTCCACTGTAATTTTTTGCGCTACAGGAACGGCAAGAGAAACTGTGCGCTGTTTCCGCATCACTTCCCAACTGAAGGCGTTAAGTTTCAATACTGAATAACCATCATTGGTTTGTTCTAACAACCCTTGATGCAACAGCGATCGCCCTAGTATTCGCCACTCGTCTACACTTCTATCCTTGCCAATACCGTAGGTAGAAAGTTTGTTATGTTCGTTCTGGTTAATTTTCTGATTTTTCGCTCCCCGCAACACATCAATAATGTAAAGCATGCCAAATCTTTCTTTAGTTCGCGCCACGCAAGATAAAAATTTCATGGCTTCAGTTGTCCAGTCTTGGACTGGTTTGGGAGAACGGCAATTGTCACAGTTGCCACAATTGCCAGCGTAACGTTCTCCAAAATAACCGAGTTGAATTGTGCGACGGCAATCTGTACCGTCAGCATAATCTATTATTTGTCGCAGTTGTTGCTTAGCAATCAACTGTTCTTGGGAGTCGGGTTTTTGGTTGATCAGAAATTCTATTGTCTTGATATCACCATAGCCGAAAAAAAGTATACATTTAGAAGGTTCTCCATCCCTACCTGCCCGTCCTGATTCCTGATAATAACTCTCTAAGTTACGGGAGATGTCAAAGTGAACCACAAACCGCACATCTGGTTTATTAATTCCCATTCCAAAAGCAATTGTTGCCACCATAACTCGGACGTCATCTCGAATGAACCGAGTTTGATTTTTTGAGCGTTCTTCATCAGTTAATCCGGCATGATAAGACAAGGCTGAAATCTTATCGTGTTCTAGCTTAAAGGTGAGTTCATCAACTTTTTTGCGCGTCAAGCAATAGATAATTCCTGAACCTTCATTTTCCCGAATGATTTCTAACAGTTCAGCGTATGCATTCTTCGTCTTGGGACGAACTTCGTAGTAAAGGTTTTGGCGATTGAAGCTAGCAGTATGGACACTGGGCTGTTTTAGCCCTAGTTGTTGGATGATATCACCACGAACGCGATCTGTTGCTGTGGCGGTCAGGGCAAGAGTGGGGATATCAGGATAACGTTTGCGTAGTGACTTCAGTTGGCGATATTCTGGACGAAAGTCATGTCCCCACTCAGAGACGCAGTGGGCTTCGTCGATCGCAAAGGCAGCAATACCAACTTGGTGATGTACTAAATCTAGAAACGGGAGAAAGCGATCGCTGAGTAACCGTTCTGGGGCGACGTAAAGCAGTTTCACTTTTCCGTTGACGATAGCTTCTTCCCGCGATCGCGTTTGATGACCATTGAGACTGCTATTGAGAAATGTTGCAGCAATCCCGTTATCTCGCAGCGATTCGACTTGGTCTTGCATTAAGGCGATCAGTGGCGACACGACTATCGTGACGCCTTTTTTCAGTAGTGCTGGTAGTTGAAAGCACAGCGACTTTCCCCCTCCTGTGGGCATAACAATCAGCAAATCCCGATTTTCTAGCGCTTGTTCAATAATTTGCCGTTGCCCAAGGCGGAAGTTGTCGTAGCCAAAGTAATATTTTAGCGCTTGTTCTAAGTTGGGATACTGAGACATAGGTGATTGTTTGACAAAGGAGGCGTGTTAGCCTTGCCCTAGATCATAACTAATTATAGGCTAGAGGGGGGACACCATTTTAGCTTACTGGACTTTCCTGCAATCGCAAGCGATCGCTCTTGATTCCGATCCGGGCACAAAAAAATACATTGTGTAACACACAAGCCCAAAGTGTTAATAATGGTGGGTTAAAGAAAGTGTTCTGCTGATCAATATCTTCGCCAATTTACGAAGTTCCCTGTTAAGAGTTCCCCGTTCCCTTTTTTTTTGTAATTGTGGTTAGATCAGGGCTCAATAACGGGAAGCCATCGATTCTGGTACTTTCCGAAGAAATATCGGCTTCCATTTTGCTCCATTCTGGTTGACATTATGATATAAATGTCATATACTATTGGAATGACATGGGAGATACTTTTTCATTCGGAGTTTGAGGAGTGGTTCGATGAGCAGAAAGAGCTAGTCCGTGAAGCAATCGCCTCGGCTCTTGATGTACTTGAAGAGGAGGGGCCGCTTCTCGGAAGGCCCTACGTCGATACGATAAAGGATTCGAGGTTTCCGAACATGAAAGAGCTTCGTGTTCAACATCAAGGAAGACCGTGGCGAGTCCTCTTTGCGTTCGACCCGAAACGGCAAGCCATTCTCCTTGTCGGTGGCGACAAAGGTGGAGAAAAGCGTTGGTACAAGGAGAGTATCCCAATAGCAGAGCGACGTTTCGAGGAGCATCTGAAAGCACTTGAGGAAGAAGAGAGGAGAGAGAAATGAAATCATACAAGGAAAAGCGACAAGAGTTTTCACCGGAGGCACAAGCGCGAATTACTGCTGGTGCCCAAGAGATCAAAAATGAGATTCGTATTCTTCGAGCGATACGAGAAGCATCGGGGCTTTCGCAAGAAGAGCTTGCCGAGCGTCTTGAGGTTGGACAGTCCTACATCTCTCGCCTTGAAAGACGAGACAACATAACCCTGGCAACCCTCGCCGGAATTGCCCAAGCCCTTGGAGGCTCGATAGAGATCACCATTAACCTCCCGGAGTGTGAACCTATGAAATTTTCAGGGGTCGAGGCCTTATTCTGAAAAGGTTTCAGGCGGTCAACCTCCCCACCTTGGCAACTCTCGCAAGGCTGTTGCCGTTAAATTTATTCGCGAGGCACAAACCCTGCCTCCTCGACTAATTTTTGACCCTCATCGCTCAAGAGCATATTGGCATAGGCAACACCAGCCTGTTCGTTGAATGTACCATCGCGCTTGATAACGACAAATAGCTGTTTAGTCAGTTCTTCTGGGTAAGATTGCTCAGCAATTAGGTTTTTATTGACAGTGGTAACGACTATATTGCTGCTCTAAAAGGCAACCAACTTAATTTGTTCAAAGAAGTCAAAACAAAGTTTACACCGGAATTTACTCTCAAGCAACTTTTTAGCTTGAAATAGCCCTGCTAAACATTGTCTTACAGTCCTATGTACGAAGACTTCAGATGTAAGCCTACAATTGAATTGCAGGCGGATGAGGTGCGTGGTGCAAAATGTGAGTGAAAAAACGTTCTTCAGCAAAGTAGTTACGCATAAGCATTGCTCCTTGTTCGGAAAGCCCACTGTTTATTTATCCCTTACAAGCTAAGCGTTGCGGCAGATTTTTTCAGTGTTACTACTGAATTTATCTGGTAAAATAACGTGTTAGTTTGGGTTGTCAATACCAAACTAGAAATATTAGGGGATTTCGTGTCTGTTCAAACCTCAGACAGAAACTATATTTCTTGCAACGTATCGCCTCATAGCAACCACCAACCAAGTAAAGATTTACTGAGATTATCCGACGTTTCTCAAATAGGCAAAACTTGGGACAAGCACCGCGCCAATGCTGATATAGTTTCCAATTACTACACTAGCGCCGATGAGGGTTGTTTTAATCGATATGCGTGGCGGGTGAAAATGTGTTCCGAATTGCTAGAGTTTCGATTGGTGTCACAATCGGAAGAAAGTCTTGAGTTTAAGCTATCAAATGCCAGATTCTGTCGGGTTCGTCACTGTCCGGTGTGTCAGTGGCGGCGAAGCCTGATGTGGAAAGCAAAAGCGTACAAAATTCTTCCGCAGGTCATCGCAGACTATCCTAAGTAGGGCTTGCTGTTTGTCACGTTGACCGTAAAGAACTGCAGGATTGAAGAACTACGGGTAACCTTGGATTGGATGAACAAAGCTTTTAAGCGCTTGACTGAGTTGAAGGCATGGTCTGCGAAAGGCTGGGTGAAGTCAACAGAAGTTACTAAGGGTAGGGACGGAGTATCGGCACACCCACATTTACACATTTTGGCAATGGTGCCACCTTCATATTTCAGTCATGGCTATCTTTCTCATGCCAAGTGGGTGGCATTATGGCAGCAGTGCTTACGGGTTGACTACCAGCCAGTCATTCATGTTAGTGCGATCGCCAAGCATCATGACCCCAAAGATCTCATCCCAGAAATTCTCAAGTATCAGGTGAAGGAGTCAGACTTGGTTGCTGACCGCGATTGGTTTCTGGAGTTAACCCGTCAGCTGCACAAAACTAGGGCTATTGCTATTGGGGGTGTTCTCAGGCACTATATGCGGGAGTTAGAGGAGAAAAACCAAGACCTCATTGACGAGAGTGAAGAGAGTGAAGAGACGGATGAGGTTGATGAGGGAAGTTTGTCTTTCAAATGGGAACGAAAGTCAAAGACATTTAAACAGTTAGAGGCTTAACAGCGCCTAGGAAAAAGCATGGACAAAATTGAGAAATATCTTCAAGTGAGAACCGCTATAAATCCAGAAAGGGGAGAAAGCGATCACTGAGTAACTGTTCTGGGGTGATGTAAAGCAGTTTCACTTTCCCGTTGACGATTTATTC